>Ga0206953_1029_pt1 | contig 32918 bp, 25 predicted proteins | sample Alteio_BWOrgHeat_36_FD_152977 | JGI IMG/M metagenome (GOLD analysis project Ga0206953, IMG submission 152977) | Enriched cells from forest soil in Barre Woods Harvard Forest LTER site, Petersham, Massachusetts, United States -... | ecosystem: Environmental > Terrestrial > Soil > Temperate forest >...
GGAATACTGGATCGGGGGCATCCTGGCGGCGCTGGCCGGCGCCGGTCTGGCAGGGTACAGTATTTTTCTCAGCAATTGAGCGTTCGAAAACGAGAATGCCTCCCGAATAGCGGGAGGCATTCTCATTGCTTGCCGAAACAACCGCTTATCGTCTCACTTCACAACGATTGACCGCGTATCTTCAGGCTCGGCCAATTTCGTTTCGTTCCGCTTGCCGTAGGCGGCATAAGCGGACTTCTGAGCGGGGGCCGGAATCGAGACGAATCGTTCGGTCGTTGGCTTGGGAGAAGCCTCTAGCTTCGGCATCGGCACCGGTTCGACGGGACCGCCGTCGTAGGGAAATGTGCCGTTCGGATTGACGAGGCGCGGACTGGGCAGCGCGTTGTTGCCGTCCTCGATTCGCGGCATGATCCGCTGGGAATACGGAGTGGATGCGAGCGTCACCACTGGCGTCGAGTAGTAAGTATTGTTGCTGTAATAATTGGTTCCGTAATAATAGGGTGTGCTGTAGTAGGGGACGGAGTAATACGGACTGTAGTATCCGCCGTAATCGTACGGATAGCCATAACCGTAACCATAGCCCAATCCTAGCCCGAACCCGTAGCCGCCCCAATAACCGCCGTAGAAGCCTCGACCGTAGCCACCGTAATATCCGCGACCATATCCCCATCCGCCACGGAAGCCGACAGCACCACCGTGAAAGCCGACGGCGCCGCCGTGGAAACCGCCACCGCCGTGGAAGCCGCCGCCACCGTGACCACCACCACCGCCGCCCCTAACGAGCATGATCTCGGCATCGTTGTCGGCCCGTAAGTCGGCCAGTCGAATCGTAGTATCGTCAGGAGCCACCCGGCCCAGGCGGATCGTATCGTTGTCGGCCGCCTTCGCGAATCCGGCGGTCAGCAACGCGGCGCCAATTGCCAGTGCGCCGCTTCGCCACGCTTTTGCGATCATGACCTATCCCCCTAAACTCGTGATGCGGAAATGATTGAGGGTCAGCCCTGATGGCGTTGATTCCGCTGCATGCAGCCATCAACCTTCATTGTAGTGCGGAAGCGGGAGGCTTGTCAAATTATCAATTCGTCAAAACTTCGATTCTTTCGGCGACGCCGGGTTTGGCCGTTCGATATCGGCCACGATTCGCGCCGTCGGCAACGGCCGTCGCATGAGCCCCAGGACGACCTCGCAGGTACGATCAATGGCCGCCTTCAGGAAAAGTTTCCCCTTTTCCGCCGTCGCCAATTCCGAATAACCGACCGATCCCTGTCGCGTGCATTGGCTCATGTCCTCGGCCACGTAAAGGCCTCGCAGCGACTCGTCTTTGAATCGGGAATCGTCGTTCTTCAATTCTCGATGCCGGACCAGGTCGGGGCGCAGCGCCAGCATCATCGACGTCTCGAATTCGCAGGCGTGGCCCATCTCTTTTCGCGGGCCGTCCGCCAGTGCTGCCAATTCGTCTTTCGCCAAGTCCCAGTAAGAGGCCGCGGTCAACAAGCGGTCGCGGTAGCTCGGCTGCAACCGGCGCAGTGCGACCTGCATGGTGTCGATGTTGCCGCCGTGCCCGTTTAGAACGAGGATCCGCTGGTAGCCATCGTCGAACAGCGGCTTCAACAATTCCGCCACCATATCGACGTGCAGATCGACCGAAGCGGAAAGCGTCGCGCCGAACGGAAAATGGTGATGGCTGGCCCCGAACCAGAGTGTCGGCAGCAGGAGCAGCTGCTCCGGCAAACGCTGTTCGGCTGCCTCGGCAACGCCGGAAACGAGTATCGTGTCGGTGTATACCGGCAGGTGCCGGCTGTGCTGCTCGCAGGCGGCAATCGGCGCGACAACAACGACTTTGGTCCGGTCAACCTGCCTGAGTAAAGGCCAGGTCATTTCATAAAACTTCATGGATGAGTTCCGTTTGGCGGGTGCTTGATCTTGTCAGGGTAGACGAAGAGCGGCATACTGTCCGCAGCTCAAGCGCCCCGCGCCGAAAATCAATAACTCAACGCGGCCGGAATAATCGATGAAAAGAACTCTGTTATTTGCTGCGATTAGCGTCCTCGGATGCACAGGCTGCAACCGTTCCGACGGCGACCGCCTTGCCCGCATCGGCTCAAAAGTGGCCCAAAAAGTTCAGGACCTCGTGCCCGAGACGCCGCTCGCCGGATCGCTGAGCCTCACGCCCAGCGCCAATCTCGAAGGCCGCGTCCGGGATCGATTCAAGAACGATCGGTATTTGGCGCCCGCATCGATCGAAATCAGCGTGTACGAGGGCGCGGTGCGTTTGAAAGGACAGGTTGACAACGCAATCCTGAAACGGCGCGCCGTCGAACTTGCCGAATCGACAGTCGGCGTGGAGAAGGTCGTGGACGATCTGATTGTTCTTCAATAGATGCGGGTGGGGCGTGAAGCGCTGTTCAATTCATGTTTTCTCTTGCACTTGGCGCAAATGACAGATACCTTCAACCTTGAACTGATGATTTCCTTGGCTTAAGGAAGCGTGATCACCATGCGTCGTCTCATTTTGTTAGTCGCGTCGCTTGGCTTGGTTGTCTTCGCAGTCGTGGCCAGCGACGACAAAAAAGCACCGGCGGAAAAGCCCAAGATTCCAGAGATGAAGTTCAACGACGTGGTCGAGGTCGCGCCCGGCGTTTTCTTCCGCTATTCGTCGATCCCCAGCCCTGCCGAGCCAAAGGCTCCTTTCGGCGGTTGCAACAACATATGGGTGATCTTCAAGGACTACGTCGTCGTCATCGACGCCAACTTTCCCAAGGAAGCGGCCGACGTCCTCGCCGACATCCGCAAAACGACGAAGTTGCCGATCAAGTATGTGCTCGACACGCACCATCACGGCGATCACGCCTACGGCAATTGCGTTTGGGCGAAGGAAGGCGCGAAGATCGTCGCTTCCAAGCCGTGCGAACGCTTGCTGAAGACCACCGGGCCGAAGGATTGGGAAATCGCCGGCAAGGACCGCAAGGACATCAAGGACAACGAATTGAAGCAGGTTGACGTTTCTTTCGACGAAAAGTTCGTGGTCGACGACGGCACGCAACGAGTGGAATTCATTCCCATCGGCCACTGTCACACGGCCGGCGACGCGGTCGCCTATTTGCCGAAACAAAAGATCCTTTGCACGGGCGACGCATGCGTGAACGGGGCTTTCAACTTCATGGGGCATTCCAACTCGGGGTCGTGGGCCCTCAACCTGGAGAAACTGGAAAAACGCGAAATCGACATCATTTGTCCAGGTCACGGCAAGATCGCGGGGAAAGAGCTGCTGGCCAAACAGAAACGCTACTTCGACGACATGAGAAAAAAAGTCAAGAAGGGGATCGATGCCAAGAAGTCGCTCGAAGAGATCACGATGGAGCTGGACCTGCCTTGGTACAAGGAATGGACGGGCAAGGCCGCCCGCGACATCAAAGACAACGTCAAGCACGTTTACGACGAACTCAACGGCAAGATCGACTACGACAAGATCGGCCTCAACCGGCATCCGCTATCGTGGCCAGTCGTCGACGAATCCGTGACGACGACAACGGCCCGTGACAATTCGTTCCCCGATCTTGGAGCTCGATAGCGACCGTGGGGCTCGCCCTTCGACTCATCTTTGTCAATCACTGAGTCACGTTTCAACGATCTTCGTCCAAAAGAACGAGCATGTCCAGATTTTAAACACTCTTCCTTAATTCTGTTCAATTTTTGTGGAACAAATTCCCCTTGGGAAACGTCTACCTGTTGCCAGAAAGAAGGGTTTTGCAGAGAAAGTGTCGTGTTCGATTACATTACCGAAAGATTACCCCCGCGGCATGCAAATTGCCAACAAGACACGCCAACGCCAGATTCCCAGCCGTTGATGGCAAAGGCGCAGGACGGCTGCTCGCTTTTCCGAACCGATGTGTGAAAGAGCCTCCGATACAGACGGGGGTCCGGGTCGGAGTCAATTACTATCGGTTCGGAAAAGCGGGCAGCCAGTCTCTTTGATTCACTTCAACTCTTTCCTTTCTCGCCATAACTTCCATTTCAATATAAATTGAGCGAAAGCCTTTCTCTCGTTACCGATCGAGATTCCTCTATGCAACTGGCTCGTGCTCGGCTTGCGAATGGCGAAGTCGTCTATGGTGTCGTGCGCGACGAACGCATCCATTGCTTTTTGTGGCCGCGAACGCTCGGCGACCTGCTGGCCGCCCCGGAACCGCTGGCGCTGGCGAAGCAACTTCTTGCCGAAAGCAGGCTGAGCGAACCGCTGGCCTCGGTGAAATTGCTCGCGCCGGTCGACCGACAGGAAATCTGGGCGGCCGGCGTCACTTACAAGCGCAGCAAAATTGCCCGCGAAGAGGAGTCGGTCGGAGCAGCCCAGTTCTACGACAAAGTTTACACGGCGCCGCGGCCTGAGCTATTCTTGAAAGCCGCTTCATGGCGGGTGGTTGGTCCCGGCGATCCGGTGCGCATTCGCCGAGACAGCAAGTGGAACGTGCCCGAACCGGAACTGGCTTTAGTCGTTTCACCATCTCTAAAAATCGTGGGTTACACGATCGGCAACGATATGAGCTCGCGTGACATCGAAGGCGAGAACCCGCTCTATCTTCCGCAAGCCAAGATTTACACCGGATCGTGCTCGGTCGGGCCTTCGATCACACTTGCGGGCGCGATGCCGCCTTTGCCGCAAGTCGAAATCAAGCTGACAATCGACCGGGCTGGAAAACGAGCTTTCGAGGGTTCCACGACTCTCGCTCAGATGGCCCGCAGCCTGGAGAGCCTGGTCGAGTGGCTCGGTAAGGAAATCGACTTTCCCGACGGCGTCATCCTGTTGACGGGAACGGGCATTGTGCCGCCGGATAGCTTTTCGCTGATTTCGGGTGACGAAGTCGGCATCAGCATTTCGGGTATCGGCACGTTGACGAATTGCGTGGCGTGAAATGCTCAGATTTGATAAGCCCAAGCCTGATCCGGCTGAATGGCACCTTTCAAGCGCAAGGCCGGCTTCTCCAATACGACCACCATGTCGGCGGCGACGCTTTGCACCAGCCAAACGTTGGAGCCGATTACGGCCCGAGCGCCCACTGTGGTGTTGCCTCCGAGAATGGTGGCGTTGGCGTAGACGATGACATCGTCTTCAAGCGTCGGGTGCCGCTTGGTGCCGCGGACCAGTTCACCTTCGGCATCTTTCTGAAAGCTGAGAGCGCCGAGCGTCACGCCCTGGTATAGGCGCACGCCCGCGCCGATCTGGCAGGTTTCGCCGATGACAACTCCTGTCCCGTGATCGATAAAGAAACTTTCGCCGATATTGGCGCCGGGATGAATGTCGATGCCGGTTTTCGAATGAGCAACTTCGGTCATCATCCGCGGGATGTAGGGTACGCCGAGATTCAATAACTCGTGGGCGATTCGGTAAACGGTGATCGCTTCCAAGCCCGGATAGCAAAAAATGATTTCGTGATGGCTCTTGGCGGCGGGATCGCCGCGAAAAGCCGCCGCCACATCAAGATCGAGCACGTTGCGTATTCCGGGGAGCCGTTTCAAGAATTCGATGGCTTTTTTCTGAGCTAACGCTTCAAAGTCGGTGTGCGGTGATTCCTGGCAGAGATCGTGCCGCAGAGCTCGGGCGATCTGCTGGGTGAGCCGATCGTGCAACGAATCGACGAGGTTGCCGACATAATATTCCACATTGCCGATATGCAGTCCCTGCCGCCGCCCAAAACCGGGATAGATCACTTCGGACAGATCGCCGAGGATTTCGAGAACCCCATCCTTGCTCGGCAGCGGCTGATGGCCCAGGTGATTGATGCGGCTGCATTCGGTGTAAGTCTCAACGATTGCCTCGGTAATCGAATTGAGGCTTTCCTTCAGCCGGGTATCGGTAGCCATCGATCTGCTCTCCGCTCGGAACCTACAAAAAACGTTGTCATTGGGATCGTAAAACGCAGCGGCCGTCCAGTCAACGACACTAGCTGATTGATTCGGTCGAATCGACCTGATAATCCAGCGAATCGGCGGCCTGAAAAATCGGCTTTCCTGGCTTGGCAGCACAAGGGCTAGGCAGCGCCCGCACGAAGTTTTGGCAAAAGACTTGGAGGAAAGAGACTGGAAACATCTTCTGTCGTAAAAACAAAAAAGCCGCAAGTAGCTTTAGTGCCACTACTTGCGGCAGGGGAGAGGTGGCGTCCACCTGAAAATCTCTTGATTGGCCCGCACTTTGCAAATTCGCCAAGCGGCGAGACCCTTTAGTCACCCGAGCCGAACTGACCATGGGAGAGGTGGTATAGTGCGGTTTGGGTGACTTTTTTTATCTCCGGTTGTTCTCCACTTTTGTTCTCGCACTGTCAAGAGCCATTTTCATTTTTTTCTTATTTGTTCGAATATGGCGCGCGTAGCTGTTCTCCTCTCGTCCGCGAACAAAAAGCGCGAACTCTTCCCAAAACACTTCCGCCACAGCCTCTTTGGCAACCGACTCGATGGAATAACACGATGGTCGGCAGCGAATCCCAAATCAGGGTAGGAGCTTTTCCATGCGGCGATTGTTTCTCGCGGTTTTCGTGCTCACGCTGGCCGGGTCAGGCGCGCAAGCGGGGCCGTTGACTATTTGCCCCAAGAAGCAAGTCGTCCGCCTCAACGCAAAATTGCACGGCTGCGTTCTCGACTTCACAAAAAACCATTCCGGCGACAATCGCATCTGGTCCGAAGCGCTGTGCAAAAAACGAGACATGTATGTATACCTGCCGCCGGGTTACGATCCGGCCGTGCGCTACCCGATTATGATCTGGATGCACGGCTTCATTCAGGACGAAAAAGACTTCCTCGATCTTGCGCCCCTTTTCGACATGGCCATTGTCTCGGGCCGCTTGCCGCCAATGATTATCGCGGCCCCGGACGGCAGCATCACCGGCCGCCCTTCCTTCCTGCAGGCGGGCAGTTTCTTCATCAACAGCGAAGCGGGACGATTCGAGGACTATCTGGTCGTCGACGTGTGGAACTTTCTCACGGCCAATTTCTCGATCCGTCCCGAGCCCGAGGCGCACGTGCTGGCCGGCGCTTCGATGGGCGGTTTCGGAGCGTACAACCTGGGGATCAAACATCGCGATTGCTTCAAGGTCGTCCTCGGCATCATGCCGCCATTGAATTTGCGCTACGCTGACTGCCACGGGCGCTATTTTTCGAACTTCGACCCGGACTGCCTCGGCATCCAAGAACGCTACCGTCCTCATTCGACGGTGGGCAACTTCTATGGCCTGATTCACATCGAAGAGAAACATCTGATCGGTCCCTTGTTCGGACGCGAACGAAAAGCGGCCGTTTACAGCATCGCCCGCGAGAACCCGGTCGAGATGCTGGAAACCTACGATGTAAAACCCGGCGATCTCGCGATGTGGGTCGGTTACGGCTGCAAGGACGAGTTCAATCTCGGCGCCCAAATCGAGAGTTTTGCCTACTTCGCCAGGAAGCGAGGCATTGATCCGTATGTGGTCGTCATTCCGAATGGCCGGCACAATTCGGCAACGGGCTTAAAAATGATGCCCGAGTTTGCCACTTGGCTGATGCCGCTGATCAAAAACTATGCCCCGCCGCTGACGCTCAGCGAGCCTTGCCTGAAGTGATCCTTTCTCATTTGCAGCACCCAGCGTAGATCTTGTAACCGAATTCGTAAGAATTCGGGTTCCGCGCGTCTCACAACGAATTCTTACGAATTCGGCTACAAGTCCTCCGTTGAATAATTAATAAATAATGAGAACGCATGTTAGACGATTGCCCGGTTGATCGTTTATATGTAGCATCAATGGGAGCATTTAATTATTTGGGGGGATCTAATGAGAGGTTTCGTATTGCCGGTGTCGATCTTTGGTGCGCTAGCCATCATCTGCTTCGCGGGCAAAGCACCGGAGCCGCTGGCTGCAGAAGATACGAAAGAAGTGACCTTCGCCAAGGACGTGCAACCGATCCTTCGGACCAGCTGCATCGGTTGCCACAACGCCAATAAGAAAAAAGCCAATGTGGATGTGAGCAGCTACGCCAGCATTCAGAAAATCGTCACGGTCGAGAAGCCGGACGACAGCAAGCTGTTCAAGTGCATTAGCGGCGTCAAAGGAACGAAACAGATGCCACCGAACCGGCCGCTCCCCGAAGATAAAGTCGCCACGATCAAATCGTGGATCACCGCTGGCGCCAAAGAGAAATAATTTGATGGATTCCCCCAAAGCCCACGGACGATCTCCGTGGGCTTTTTTGTTGCTGCCGAGGCGCTGAATTATTGCTGTTTTGCCGGCGCTGCCGCCGTGATTCGGTAGAATATTGAGCGTTCGATCTCCCTAATCTTCAGTGGCTAATCTTATGCTCGAAACCGAAGAACAGGCTGTTCCGTCTCTTGACGCGACCGTTTTTGAACGGCTGGAACAAGCGCTCGCCGCTCAAGGACCCGCCGCTGCGATCGAAGAATTGTGCAAGTCGCTCCGTGAGCTGGGCGATTACAACGCGCTGTTTTACGCGTTGCTAATGAAAAAACGCGTGGAGCTTGGCGTTCCGCCGTTCCCGACCGGCGGCGCTGCCGACCTGCCCCCGGCGACGCACGAACCGTACGAGCAGGCCATTCGCGAGGCCGGCCGATTGGCCGGTCAGCTTTACCTCGATCGAGACGACATACGTCGAGCCTGGTTTTTCTTCAACATGCTCGGCGAACTCGAACCCGTCCACAACTATATCGAACGTTACGAATTCGACGCCGACAAGGACCCGCAAGCGGTGATCGAGGTCGCTCTCTACAACGGAGCCTATCCCGCCAAGGGGTATGCTCTCGTCCTCGAACGATACGGCATTTGCAACGCCATTACGACTTTTAGCCAGCACGATTTCTCTCGGCATCCCGATGCCAAACAAGAGTGCATCAAAATCTTGGTGCGGGCGCTGCACGAACAGCTGCGGGAGCGATTGCTTTCCGAAATCGTCGGTCACGGCGACACCTATCTCGACACCAAAAGCATCATCGCCCTTCTAATGGGACGCAAATATCTTTTCGCCGACGACACGTACCACATCGACACGTCGCATCTTTCATCCGTGGTGCAAATGAGCCTGGAATTGACCGACGGCGAAGAACTGAAATTGGCCCGCGACCTTTGTGCCTATGGCGAAAAGCTAGGCGCCCATTTTCAACAAGAAGCCGATCCGCCTTTCGAACGGACCTACGCCGATTACAAGGTGCTGCTGGAAGTCACGGCCGGCATCGAAGTCGAAAAGGGCCTCAAGCATTTCCGCGACAAGATCGAACCGGAAAGCGAAAAAGGGAATCTGTTTCCGGCCGAAGTGTACGTCAACCTCCTTTTGCGAATTAACCGCAAATCGGAGGCAATCGAGGTGGCGAAGAAGTATCTATCGGGCGAAACCCGGCCAATGACCTGCCCAGGCGTCTACGAATTGTGCCGGGAGGCTGACGATTACGCAGGCTTGGCGGAAGCGGCAAGAAAGCGGGCCGATGGGGTTAACTTCTTGGCGGCGAAGATTGCGGGAAAATGACCGGGGCAGGCTCCGCATGATTGCCTTGGGTGATGGGTGCGAGGCCATTTCCCGGAAATCTACCAAGGCACCGAGGCGATAGCGAATAACTTGACGGATATTACTTTCTCCCTGACCCGATCATCTCCAACTTCACTGTGGTCCCTGGCCAAGTGGTTTCCATCTTGACCATGCCTGACAAAGGCACGTCTTTCGAAAACCACATCTTATAATCCATCTCCATCACAATTTTCCCGGTCGAAGTCGCTTTCAATTTGGTCCACGTCGTATCGTATTCCTTGTCGCCGATTTTGAGTTTTTCCATGCCATTGCCTTGCTTCTCGATTTTGACGGCATCCTTGTTTAGATTAGCAGCGGAAATGGCATCGTACGATTTCGTCAAATCTATTTTTTTTGTCTGAGCGGGACCGGTCGATTCTTTGCCCATAAACGAAATGGAGGTTGTTACTTCGTAAGTGGCTGCTTTGTCGTCTTTGGCGAGGATGGTCATCTTAGTTTTGCCTTCAACGGCCGAACCAATTATCTTGTACTCTACCCAATCGCCGACTTTGGCATTCTTGAACGGATTCTCTTCGTCAGCTCCGCGAACAGCGGGAACGATGCAAACGAGCAGTATGGTAACGATTATTCGCATGGGGAAAGCTCCGCAATGGGGATTGAAACCGCCGACCCATTTATGCTCTGACTGAGAGCGGCTCTCAGTCAACTTATGCCATCATCTCTTCCGTCAAATTCGCGTTGGTGTAAACGTTCTGCACATCGTCGTGATCGTCGAGCATTTCCATTAGCTTGACGATTTTCTTGCCTGTCTCCACGTCGACATCGACCGAGACCTTGGGGAGCATGGCAATGTCGGCCGACTTGGCGGTGAGTCCCGCTTTGGCAAGCGATTCTTGCACTTGCGAGAATCCGGTCGGTTCGCAGATGATCTCGTAAACGTCGCCTTGGCGGCTCATGTCGTCCGCGCCGGCTTCGAGCACGATGTTCATCAGCGCATCTTCTTCAACCGCGTTCGCTTCGATGACAATGACCCACTTGCGATCGAAGAGATAGCCGACGCAGCCGGGACCGCCCATGTTGCCGCCGCCTTTCTCGAAGAACTTGCGGACCTCGCCGTTGGTGCGGTTGCGGTTATCGGTCGCGGTGTCGACGAAAATGGCGACGCCGCCCGGCCCGAAGCCCTCGTAAGCGAGTTCCTCCATTACGTCGCCGCCGAGCTCGCCGGTGCCGCGCTTGATCGCCCGTTCGATATTATCGCGCGGCATGCTGACGGAACGCGCCTTGTCAATGGCGTAACGGAGCTTCAGGTTCGTATCGGGATCGCCGCCCCCATTTCGCGCCGCGATGATGATGTACCGGCTCAGCTTGCTGAAAAGTTTGGCGCGAACCTGATCCGCCTTGCCCTTGCGAACCGCGATGTTCGCCGAATGGGAATGCCCAGCCATATTGTCTCCTTGCCTGCTTCAATCTGAATGATATTCAGGATAGTCGTAGAAGGGGGAGAAGGCAAAGGGGAGGGGCGATCACAACAAATCCGCGACGGCGAAGCTCACGCCCTTTAAGGCAGCTATCTCAATGCGATCGCCGCGTCCGAAAATCTGTTTCTTGCGATAAGTGCCGTTCGATCGCGGCGATCGATAAACTTCAAGGCAGTCTTCGTCGAGGTTGACGATCCAGAATTCGGCGATGCCATTCTCCGCGTAGAGCGGAATCTTGACGTCGCGGTCGAACTCAATGCTCGAATCGGAGATTTCGACCAAAAGAAGAACGTCTTTTGGCAACGGCTTGCGCGATTCGTAGTAATCGTCGCGCGGTTTGAGAAGGGAGATGTCTGGTTCCGGTTCGCTATCGGCAAGTACGATCGGGCTTTGACAATTGACAGTCACGCGTTTAACGAGCGTGAGACTGAAAAGACTTAACAAGCGGCTGAGACGTCCTGCGTGTTTAGGTCCCATGGACATTTTGGCGACAATCTCCCCTCTGATGAGCTCCACACGATCTTTCGGGGTGAGGATGCCCTGCTCAATCATGCGGTCATAGGCCGCTACGGAAAAGCGATGTACAACGCGGTTCATGGCGCCTTGTCTCGTGGAAGATCAATTACATCGGAATCTTCATACCGTGAATTATAATCACTCCGCCACCATCTTCAACTTCCGCTTCGCCTCTTCCTGCCGCCCTTCTTTCCGGCCGCGTTTGTCGTGGTCGTAAAGCTTGGCCGCTTTTTGCCAGGCGTCGCGCGCTTTGGCTGTTTGTTTCAGCTTGAAGTATACGTCGCCGAGATGGTCCCAGACCGTCGGATCGTCGGCGCCCAATTGCAACGCCGAGGCTTTTTCCAGCCAATCGCGGGCCTCGTCGAGCTTGCCCTTGCGGAACAGCACCCAGCCGAGACTATCGAGATACGCGGCGTTTTCCGCCTCTTCCTCCGGGTCGTCGCGACGCTGCAGGCGGTCCACTTCGATCGCTCGGCGAATCATCTTCTCGGCTTCGTCGAGATTGTGGCTGCGGTCGGCCCATTGATAGCCGAGATCGTTGTTCGCGCCCGCGTCGTTCGGGTCGTCTTCGAGAATTTTCAGCAACTGGGCTTCGGACTTTTCGTGATCGCCCTTGAAAGTGTAAACGGACGCGAAAACGTAGCGAACCTGTTTGATCTCGGCCGCTTCCGTCAGTTCCTTCAACATCGATTCGCATTCGGCGATGGCAGCGTCGAAGCGCTCGGCTTTGGCGAGAATGCGCGCCTTTTGGCAGCGTTCGGTTGTTTTGCCCCGTTCGGTCCCGAGCTTGATCGCCTTGTCGATCTCGAGGATTGACTCGTCGATCTTGTCCGTTTCGCTCAGCGCCAGCGCCAGACTGTTGTGGAAAAGGATGAGATTGGTACCTTCGGCCTTGCGGCGCCCGTAAAGCGCTTCTTTGCAAAGGACGACGATCGCATCGTACTTGCGCTCCTGCCAAAGCACTTGCAGCAAGCCCTGGTAGACGTTCGATTCCAGATGTACGGGGACGCCGATCAGGCATTGGCGGTATAGGACCTCGGCATTTTCGAGTAGTTTCGCTCGCGAAGCCAGCGCGGCGAGAAGTTGCCAGGTTTCATGCGTGCGTTCTTGTCCGTTTACGTCCTTAAGCGCGGTTCGCAATAGGGCGTTGACGAGGTCCGGCGCCGCTTTGAGCGCTTGCAGCATGGCGCGCCCCTGTTCGCGGGCGGTCTCGCGCGTTTCGGCCTGAATGTCGTCCTTGGAATTGATGGTGGCGAGGACTTTGTCGACGAGGTTCAGCACTTCGACCATGTCGCCGCCGGCCCGGTACAACTCGAACAAGCCGCCATAGATTTTCGAGCTCGTGAAGCGCTCGGCCAGTTTGAGATAGACGCTCTCGGCTTCACGACGGCTGCGGGGAACACGGGACAATTCCTTCGCATAGAGCAACTGAACGCTCAGGGAATCCGGCACGCCGCCGGCGTGTTTCTTGAGCGCCGGCACCACGTCGTTTTCGCGATCCAGTTTCCGCAGCACCATGACTTTTTTTTCGTACGGTTCCGCATCGGTCGGCCGGTTGTCGAGATAGGCGTCCAGATAGGTCAACGCGTCCGCCCATTTTTCCTGCGCGAGACACACGTTGGCGAGGTTCCAGTTGAGGCGCACGGCCCTGATGCGCAATTCGGGATCGGTTTGTTTCGCGAGAAAATCGCGCGATTTTTGAAATGCGATCACGGCGTCGTCGAATCGGTTCTGCTGCAAAAGACAGTGGCCGGTCTTCTCGTGTACCTGGGCCAACGTCAGGACATATTGCTCGGCCGGAAGGGTTTCACTGCCGATCAGGCGCGCCTTATGGTCGACCAGATGCAACGTCAAGCGGCGATAGGCGGCCGTGGCGGCCGGGTAGTCGGCGGCCTTTTCCAGAAGGTCGGCGAGGTCGCTTAACGTGTAATAGAGCAAATCGGGGCTCTCATCCGCCCGCTTGCTGCCGGCGCCTTGAACCAATGCGGCGATTGCGTCTTTCGTTCGGCCATCGGCTTTCAAGAGCTTCGCTAGCTGATACGCCGTATCGCTATCGTCGGGGTCGAGTTGCAGGACCCTGCGGGCCGCATCGACCGCGTCTTCTTCGCGAGCCAGCGATAAGTACAGCGGGACGAGCGCCCGGTGCGCGGCCGGACATTTAGGATCGAGTTTCGCCGCTTGTTCGAGAAGTGTTAACGCTTCCAACCAGCGGTCGCCTCGATGCCGCATCACGCCGAGCCCGAAAAGCGCCTGCGCTTCGCGGACGATTTCTTCGGACTTTCGGCGATCTAGTTCCTCGCGCGTGAATTTCTTAACTTCCGGCCGTTCTTCCGAGACTTGTGCCGACAACGGAGAAACGACGAGGATAAGTGCCGCCGCGCAGAATATGGTCGGTCGCCGAAATTCGAGCATGATTTAGCCTCCCAAATTTGACGGAGAGGGCCCGTCAATTCAGGGATACTAGCGTGAAGTGGGAATTCTGCCAACCCGAGAGTTGAAGGGGTTCCGAGTCGCCGCTGATACTCGTTTCCGGATCCCCAATTCGCTGCAACCGATGAGGCTGGAAACTTGCTTCATTTTTGAGACTTTACGTTGAACGCGACTGGGATTTTGGTTTTCAGGCCGAAGGCCTGGAGGAAACCAGCCCAGGGCAAGCGCAGCGCCGCCCCGGGTAATCTATCCACGGTGACGAGCACACTGAAAGTATGCCGGAAAGCGTCCGAACCCGTTTGCGTTAAGCTCCGATCTGCGCTTCTTTCCTCCAGGATTTCAGCCTGAAAACCAAAACCTCAACGATATCCCAGGGCGGCGCTGCGCTGGCCCAGGGCTGATTTCCTCCAGGCTTTCGGCCTGAAAACCAAAACCTTCGCGACACCCAGGGCGGCGCTGCGCTGGCCCGGCGGCGCTGTGCTGGCCCCTGGCTGATTTCCTTTAGGACTTCTTGGGCGCGAAGAAGTTTTCTAGTCGGCGTCAGATCTAATCGCGCGCAGAAATACAAGCTTTGGGACTTTGCACGATTTTAGGCTGCATGTTTTTTGGAAGTCTGCACGTTTTTAGAAATGAAGAAGCCGAATAGAGATTCGCACTTTTACTGGCAGCTGCATGAAGACCCAGATCGTAAGAATATTTGATAGGGATGCATTGGCGCATTTGATATACTGCCGCTAGCAACCTAGTCACCAATGGAGAAACGTCATGAAGTCCGCCACATTGATTCTAACGGTTCTGACTCTGTTCATTGGCGGCATCGGGCAGTCGCAGGCGGATATGATTTTGGACCAATCGGTTCCCTACTACAACGACGGGACCAGCATAAATAGCGAAACCGCCCTGGCGCAGACTTTCACAGTAGGAGTTTCTGGCACACTTTCTGCAATAAATCTCAGTCTTTGGCAAATAGATGCAACCTCTCCATTGAACATATATGTGGTTCACCCGAACTCTAATGGCGTGCCACCAACGAACACCAATTCGGCGTTAGGCAGTTTCAGTCTTCCGGCCTCATCTGTCCCGTTCAACCCAGGCACATTCACAACGGTTAACGTCTTATCTTCCGACATTCCGGTGACAGCTGGTGAACAACTGGCAATAATTTTGCAAAATAACGTAATTGGGAACGGTTATTTCTTTGATTATGGAACCTCATATAGCGGTGGCTCTGGATTTGGTACCGATAGCCCTAACCCGCCATTTGACTGGATCGGTACAGGTGGTCCTCCGAACACTTCGCCGACTTTCAGTTTTCAGACTTATGTTGCCGTCCCAGAACCGTCCAGCTTCATCCTGCTCGGCGTCGTTGTCGTTTTCGGATTTATCGCTTACCGCAGGCGGCGGCGAACGGTGCCCGCTTAATTCCATTCCGAACCTTGAGCCGGCACGGATATTGAGGGCTCGCGGCTAATATCGTGCAAAGCCGAGCTTTGGGCAAGTGCTGCAGTTTCGAGGGAGGCAGGCCAGGAGGTCTTGTCCCAGGAAACTGCACCATCATCGGCACTCACTTCACATTGCATCCTCGTCCTCCATTTCGCATAATGTCCTGCACCCACCTCTCCCGCCTCCAGCGATCCCGAGGAGCGTCTGATGCGCATTTTGTCCGCCTTGATTGCCACCTGCTGCCTGTTGCCGGTTTCGGTCTATGGCGCCGACTTTCAGCCCGATCCGGCTTCCGTGCAGCGAAGCGGTACGGGCTACCGTTATCCACAGGCCGGCTGGATTGTCCTTCATATCGAGGGAGAGCCTTACGAACGCGGCCTTCAGCACGGCAAACTGCTTTCGCCGGAGATCGCCGCCAACGTGCGCTGCTTTGCCGCTTCGCAAGCGTCGAAATCTCCAAGCGAAGGATGGAAATTGACGCGCTCACTCGTCAACGCTCTATTCCTGCGTCGATTCGATCGCGAGTATCTCGAAGAAATGAAGGGCATCGCTGACGGGGCCGCTGCCGGGGGAGCGAAATTCGACGGGCGGGCAATCGATCTTCTCGACATCGCCGCCCTCAATACTTGGGAGGAAATCCTGACCCTCGACAGCGCCCACGATGCTCTGCCGACCGGTTTGGAAAGTGTCAGTTTCCCGAAACAAATTGCCCAAGAAATGCCGAAACCAAAGCCATCGCGCTGCAGCGCCTTCGCCGCCACGGGGCCGGCTACGAAGGACGGCAAAATCGTGTTCGGCCACATCACCATGTCCGATTTGTACTCGGCGAACTACTCGAACATCTGGCTCGACGTCAAACCGGCGAAGGGCCGGCGCGTGCTGATGCAGTCGTTCCCCGGCGGCATCCAAAGCGGCACCGACTATTACATGAGCGACGCCGGCATCCTCGTTTGCGAAACCACGATCGGGCAAACCCGCTTCAATATCGACGGCCTCACGCTCGCCTCACGCATCCGCAAGGCGCTGCAATATGCGGAAAACATCGATCGCGTCGTCGAGATCCTCACGGAAAAGAACAACGGCCTGTACACGAACGAATGGCTGATCGCCGACATCAAGACCAATGAAATCGCCATGTTAGAACTCGGCACCCATAAGACCAAATTGTGGCGCAGCAGCAAGAACGAATGGTTCGGCGACACGCCTGGCTTCTACTGGGGCTGCAATAACACCAAAGACCTCGCCGTGCGGCTGGAAACAATCGCCAGCGTCGAAGGCAAACCGGCGTCGATGGTCTTCCGTCCGTCCGATCGCGATAAGACTTGGCTGAAACTCTACGACGACCACAAGGGCAAGATCGACGCCGACTTCGGCAAACTGGCATTCACGACGCCGCCGCTCGTCGCCTACCATTCCGTCGATGCGAAATTCACTACCTCGGCGATGGCGAAAGAACTTAAGTCGTGGGCTCTCTACGGTCCGCCGTTGGGCCGCACCTGGGAACCGACGAAAGAACAGAGCGAAAAATACCCGGAGATTCACGCGCTGGTCGGCAATCCGTGGGCCGTGCTTCATAGCGGCGCGCCGGTGCCGGTTCAGCCCGATGCCGTGGCCGCCGTGGACCTGCGCAGCCAGTATTCGCAGCACGAATGGGGGACGGGCGACAGCACCGACGACGATGACGAAGAATCCCCGCCGTCGGCAACTCTCGCGTGGCACGGAACAATTCTTCCCAAAACCGACGCGGATATCTGGCTGGCCACGGCCTTCGCCAAGTACGAGCGCGTCGTCGCTTTGGAGAAATCGTTGCTGAAGAATGCCACGAACGGCAAATTATCGGACGATGCAAGCGAAAAGGTAGCCGTGGCGCTGTTTGCCCACCGGGCCGACTACGAGCTCGGCGCCCGCGCCGGTGCCGACGTGGCACTGACGAAGATTCAGTCCAACTTGCGCAACGACGACTGGTATCGCATTGCGTCGGGCAAGGGTGTTTTGTTGTTGCACGCACTGCGTGAGAAATTGGGGGCCGAGAAATTCGACGTAATGATGGACCAGTTCGGCCGCGAAAACGCCGGCAAGTCCGTGACCACCGCCGCGTTCCGCGCGGTTGCCGAGAAGGCTGCGGGCACCCAACTATCGAGCTTCTTTGAACTCTGGTTGAACAAGACCGGATTGCCCGAGGCGGTCAGCGACCGATCCGGCCCGTTCGCCGTAACGACTTTCTTGGCCGAAGTCGAACGAACTCTTATTGTTTACGGCACGTTGGATGACGTGTCGTTGTTCAAGCTGAACCCGCGCTCGAACAAAGAAGCAGCCGAGGCGCTGCAGCAGGCGATTCGCGCTCGCCATTCAAACTTCACGGTGCCTATCAAGGCCGACTGCGACGTGACGGCCGAGGACATGAAAAACAATCACCTGCTTTTGATCGGCCGGCCGGATTGCAATCTGGTTGTCGAGCGCATTCGCAAGTCGTTGCCAGTGGCGTTCGGCAGCCGTTCGTTCGTCGCCCACGGCGAGACCTACGCCAACGCCGGCAGCGCTGTGGTCGCAGCGGCGGCGAACCCGCAAAACTCGCGCTATTCGTTGGTCGTGATCGCGGGAATGGATGCGTCCTCGACGTGGAAAGCAGCGCCGCTCCTGCCGCGACTACAGGCCGCTGAAGTGGTTGTGTTGCCTCAGGGAAGAGAGGCGAAGGCGTTCGCCGGACGGGTGGCTGCGACGAAGGTTGCCGATCCGACGCGGTAATTCGTCATTATTTGTAGTGTGCATTTGGCGAACCGAGCGGCGTAAGCCGCCGGGTAATGTTTGTCCAACATTACCCGGCGGCTTACGCCGCTCGGTTCGCCAAATGCACGCTCACTTTACCCGGCGGCTTATGCCGCTCGGTTCGCCGCTAAACCATTCCCCAAACCCGCCGCAGACCCCACTCTAAACCCAGGACGGCCACGAAGGCAACCAGCAACACGGGTAGGAACCACTCGTTGCCGACCTTGCGCTCCCGGTCAAAGCGCCTCCAGTCGGGGTAGCGCTTCGGAACCTGATTGGTTTGTTTGAGCGGCTTGTCGACGAACTTTTCCTTGAGGAAAGAAGGCAGCCTATCGGCTTTGCGAATCACGGCGGGCGCTTCGCCGTTCGCCTTGCTTTCCAGGGTCAGCAGGAACGAGTCCTTCGCCGCCGGGTCGAGCAGTTCATCGGAAACCTCGGGATAGACGTCGAACCAAGCTTCGGCATCGCCCTTGATTTCCTTGCCGTCGGCATCCGTGCCCTCGCCCCATACGAAGACGCGGTACTCGCCGGGCTCCTTGGGTTCAAAGGACCAGCGCGGCCGGCCGCCGTCGCCGCGATCCGCGGGTTTCGACTTCTTTTCGTCCGGATCTTCGTTCGCGCGCAGAACTTGATAGCGCATCTTCGGGCTCGGCAAATCGTCGCGGTGCTTGTCCCTGACGCCCATCGGCCCGCCGACTTTGCCGTTGACGGCCAGCCGGCTCGGTTCGGCTTTGACGTAGACGTTGCCCTCGACTTCGTCTTGATGAGCGAGCCAGAGAACCAGTTGCGTCCAGAAGCGCTTATGCAGTTTCATCCCTTCTGTTTCGTCGTTCTTGTCCTTGTCAGCCTTGTCTTCATCGGCGCTGAGGTTGATCCATTTCCAGGTCTGGTCGGCGCCAAAAGCGAGCACGCGCGCATTATTTCGCCCGACCGGGTGGCCTACCAAGAGTGGAGCACGACCGCCGCCGTCGATGCGCTCCGCAAACGCATAGATCTTCGCCGACGCTTTTGGTTTGCCGATGATGGTGTAACCGCCGAGCCGGGTGACGGGCGTGTCGCCGAGCCGGCGCCAGAGTTCCTTGTTTTTGTCCGCGTTCGGATCGAGCTTCATGATATATTCGAGAAAACCGTCCGGCGCAACGACAACCCTAGTCGGTTCGTCGACTTGCTTGGTCTTGTCGGGGATTTCGACCGGCAGAATGTCGGCGATCGGCGTGTTCTTCCAGCCATCGCTGCCGGGCACTTCCGGCGTGCCGCCGAAGCTGTCGATGCCGCCCATCATCATGAAGCCGACGCCCTTTTCCTTGACCAGCTTGGCGATGTTCGCGATCAGGTCCGGGTTGACCGATTTAAGGCGGGCAGGCGAAACGTCGCCGAGAATAATAACGTCGTAATTCTCGTTAAGAATGTCGAACTTGGCGGTTTCCCCGTTGGGCGGCGAATCATCGGTCTGCCGGATCATTTGAACGTAACCGAAACGCCTATCGGACGCCAAGGCCCAGCGCATGAACTTAAGCTCATCTCGAAGCTTGTCGATCACCAGAATGCGGATGCCCTCCTTCGTCACCGTCACGAAGGTCGAAATTTGGTTGTTCCCCTGGATGCGGTCCTCGGGAGGAGGTTCAACGAGTTCGAGCTTGACGCGGACTTGCCCGGGCAGGTCGGGCGCCTTGGTGGTGATTTCGACCTTGTTGCCTGTAGTTTTCGCGAGCGTGGCATCTTCGGTGCGAGTCAGTTCGGGCATCTCTTCCCATTGCCTCGTTTCGGGATTGCGCTTGCTCAGCGTCAGTCGGATTTTCACTCGCGCTCCTTCCAATCCCGGCGCCTTGAGCGTTGCCCTGGCGGTCAGTTCCAACTTCGCGGCGACCGGCGTCGGATCGACTTCGATCGAGGTAAAGCCGACGTCTTTCTGATCGGTCTTGGTGTCGGTCTTGCCCACCATGAACGTAAAGATGGGGCACCTTTCGTTGCTGGATTTAAGGCTGCTCCAGCGAGTTGCCTGCACGTTCGGGTCGGGATCGGTGACGTTGTTGCCGCCGTCGCTGACGATGATCATGCCGCGAATCGGGTCCGTTTCGCCCTGATATTTCTTGTAGAGTTCGGACAGCATCAGCCCGAAATCGGTGCGCTTGCCGTCCGGTTTGCGCGACTTGAGCCATTCGGAAATCGAGACGGGCTTCTTATCGTCCGTCAGCGGCTTATATTGTTCGTTGGCGGCATTGAATTTCGAACTAAAGCCGTAAATGTGGACCGTCACATCCTGTTCGTCTTGAAGCTGTTTCAAAAGCGGTTCGCATTTTTCGAGGTTGCGGCGCAGCACGTCCCAACGGCTGAGCCCGTCGTACTCGTCGGTGACCGTCATGCTCTCGGACATGTCGAGAGCGACGACCAAAATCGATTTTTGCTTGGGATATTCGGTAACGGAGATGGTCGGCCGCAGCGCTGAAAGCAGGGCGATCAATAACGCCAGCAGCCGCAAAAATACGAGGAGGAATAGTCGCCGAGGCGTCGTCTGCGCGGAACCGAGATAAGTCCAAAGAGTAAGGCCGATCAGAAGCACCGCGCAGATGGCCAGGACGAGATAGCCGGGCACGTCCGCGTTTGTCAGCGGCCGCCACGCCGGATTGGTCACAAGGTTCCAGACGCGCTCGGGTTCCATATCAGCTATTGTAGGAGACGGCCCTAGCGAACGCGAGGCCAGAGGAAAAGTCCACCGGGACGTGGAACGTTTCCATGTCCTGGCCTGTTCTAACTCCGTTTAGGCGATGAGCAGGTGGAAATATACCAGCAGTGGGGCTATGCAGGATTACCTGCCGGGAAACTTTAGAATTCCTAAAAGCTCCTCGGTATTCTTGCAAGTCTGCTGCCGGTTACCGAGCGTCGGATCGATCCCCATGACGTACCTCGCCAAAGCTCGGGGTTGAAGTCAGGCATTTATCCTGTCGATCCCTATTGCGTACAGCCGCCTCCAAACGTATGGTTGGCAGGAATCAAGGGAGGATTCATTTATGATACGTTTTGCCGCTTTGCTCGCTTGCTGCCTTTGCTGCTCTGTTTCGGTTGGATATCCAGTGCCAAAACTGAAGCCAAAACCACCCGAAACGCTGCCAGAGCCCCGCGAAATCGACCCGCTAGCCATTCAAATCGGCATGACCCAAGAGGCTATCGAGAAAATTTTGCCACGACAGAATCTTAAAATATACAGGTTTGTCAATGTGCCCGGATGCCGTATTCATTACCAAGAATCGGAGATAGTGGTTTGGTATTTGGATTCTGGCGTAGCCAACGAAATTTACCGAGAACCTAAGTGATCGGTCGCACGGTCGTTCTAAAAATCTTCAACCGCTCGCAAAAATCCTCAGCTCGTCGGTTCGTGGCCAAAAATCATGCAAAGCCTGACGAGTAGGTTTTCCTGCAAGTCAAGGTTATCCTGCAAAGCCGGCAGAAAGATAAAGCCAAGTTTTAGCTTTATCTTTCTGCCCAAAATCTTTCTGTCTAAACGCTGGCCGGTGCCAACTGGAAACGGCCCGTTTGAATCAGTTCCCCTTTTTCGCTTTATCCAGTTCGTAGAAGAACTGGAGGACCTTGCCCTTGACGGCGATGCGAACGTGGAGGCTTTCGCCGCCGTCAACGCTCATGGCAAACGTATCGCCCGTCGGGTTGGCGCCGAAGACTTTTTGGGCGGCCTGCTTCGTGGCTTTTTCTTCCTTCGCAGAGAGCGCAGCAATAAGCTGGCCGATCGCAAACTCCATCTTCATCACGGGACCGGCCGCCGGCGCGCTCGTCAGCGCTTTCTTGAGCGCATCCTTGGCGTCGGGGCCGAAAGTTAGGAGGAAAGCGTCGTCTCGAAAAGCGAGCCACGCATCGGATTCGCCCACGATCTTTTTGGTGCTTTCGTCGAGACCATCTTTCATCTTCAGACGATGAATCTTGGTGTCCCCGATCGTATCGGCATCGAGTTCCAAGAACATTTGGATCGGGATCGTGTCGGCGTTCTTCGCGACGATCTCCTTGATGGCCTTTTCCAGGTCCTTCCCACCGGCAATCTTGCCAACCATCACGATCGTGTACTTGTCTCCCTTATTCGGCCCGAGAAAGGCGAAACTGCCGTCGAGATCGCCGGACTTGAGAGTCGGCATCAGCGCCTTGACGAGCGGTTCGAGAACGGTCTGGGCTTGGTTGGGGATCATGGCGATTCCCAGCTTTACAACGTCGTCGATCGCCGGGCCGAGGATGTTTTTGACGCTCGACGGCATGGAAAGATTGAGCGCCATCACCATCGCGGCGTCGCGCGTGGCCAAACCGCCGAACGCGACGCTCTTCCGCGCCTTATAGTCGGCGAAGTCCTTCGCGAGTGCCGAGCCTTTTTTCGCGGTCAGGTCGAAATCGAACGACAATTCGTCCTTTTTGCTGTCGACGTCGATGTTCAGGGTAATTTGCTCGCCCTCAAACAGAATCGCTTTGACGCCGGCGGCAACGCTGTCGATGGTCTTGTCTTTGAGCGCCTTGATCTTCGGCGTTTCGTTCGGAATTGCCTGGTCCTTGCCTTTGGAAAGGTTTTCCTCAATTGCGCCGAGAGCGAATTTCTTGATCTCTTCGGGAAGCCGATCGATCCGCACGCCGATCGAAATGACGCTGTCCCCCTTGCCCATCACGTCTGCCGGCTTGGGGATCTTCGTGGCGGCGACGTTGTCTTTTTTCAGATAGGTGGCGTAAAGGTAGTCGTTGGCGAACCGGAAATAGACGGTGCCTATGTTATTGGGCGCCTCGGTGCTAAAAAGGCCGTCCTTCTCTTCCTTGACTTCGAGGCTAAGCGTTTTCTTCAGGAGACCGAGGAACGAGTCCTTGTCGGCCATCGGGATCATGACGACAACGTCGCTATTCACAAGTTCCTGGTTGAGGTAACCGTAAATCAGGAAAGGTCTCTTGAGATCGACCCCTTCGATGCCTTTCGGCCCGGCCATTTTACGAGCGAGCCCAAGCCATTGTTTGGCGTCGTCGTCCCTTCCAATTAAGCCGGCGATGTATTCCGCATTGTCGAGCAAGTGCTCGACGGACTGGACCTGAAGAATAAAGGTCGGGCCGTCGGCTTTGGCCAACACGGGCGCGGCGGTGGGAGCGGCGCGAGTGGCCGCTGGGACGAAGAACAGGGTCAAAAAGGCGGCAAGCGCGAGGAATCGAAACATTAGAAATGCCTCCATGTGAAAAAATCGCCGGCTGTCTCAGCAGAACGCGGCGGTTCGAGGGTTGGGTAGACCCGCATTATACTGGTTACGAACGATGCGGGTGTCAAGAAATACTGTCAGTTGTCAAAACATTTATGAGCGGAAGAACATTATTACAGGGCCGCAAGGAAGGTTTGTCTGGCTTCCGAAAAAATCTTGCAAGTTCTCGCGCAAGTTTGCCGGGCACTGGCGCTTCACCCATGAATCGAGGCACAAGCTCGATTCCTAAATCGCGGGCACCAACTCTTCCCCAAGAGTTTGGGGGTTTCTCCGGGCGTTCCGGAGAACCCCCTTTTTTCATGCGCGGCTTTTACTTCGGCATATTCACCGTGAAAACAATCTCGTTAATCTCCCACTCGACGCATTTCGGCCGAACTCCAGCGCCGACACTTCCACCGCGTGAAATGCGAAATGTATATTCGCCGGGCATCGACAGGTCAAACAACTGAGATAGCTTCAACGATTCCTCAAGCTTTTCGCCTGGCTTGAGTTCGAATTCCTCGTACTTTCCCCCTCCGTTATCTTCGGCCATACGCGTGCCAAACGCTGTCTTATTTACGGGCTTTTTGTCGGCGCCCAGAACACTGAACTTATAATCTAGGAATTCGTCTCGCGACCAGAGACCGATCGCCGCCGTTCCCTTATTTTCGAGTCGTATTTTGACAATTAAACGGTCGCCAGCCAAGACTTCCGGGGCGATTTCGACAATCATTTGTCCGCCTTCAATAATGGGCGATGCGTGTGTTGGTTCTTTCGCAACTAGTAGCGAAGCATTGAATAACAAGAACCAACTAACAGCAATGCTCTTGAAGCGGATCGAGCAACTATGAATCATGCGAGTTTTCCCTAGAGCGGAAGTGGCGACAGAATCACAGGAAACGCCCTGTCTGTCTGAGTTCCAGTTTGCCAAACGATCGCAAACAAGAATGTTTATGGGCGACAGTTGGCATCAGGGTTTTGGCAACTGCTGCGCTGGTCCGGACGGCAAACCTAATGGCGGTCCGCCATCCGTGGGATTCACTGAAGGTTTGGGCAACGGCTGCGCTGGTGGCAGGATTATTGGCGGTCCGTCGTCCTTGGTATTTGCGTTCGGCTTCGGAGCGGCCCCCTTGGCGGCCGGCATTTTTGAATGGACGATTTTCGGCCAGAAAGTCTCGATCCTGAAATGCGGATCGTTTTCCTGATTGTGGCACGTTATGCAAACTAAGCGGTCCACCTTGTCCCTGATGCGCGTTTCCTGCTCGGTCAGGATCTTCTGCTTCTTGGCTTGGTCTTTTTCTTCCTCGTAAGCCTTCATCTTTTCCGCGCTCGGCAGATTACCCGCGCCCTCGATCTTCCAGGGACTCAGTTGCAGCGCCAGCGCCTGATTCATCGGGTTCGCGACGTGGTCGCTGGCGGGCCCGTGGCAACTCTCGCAGCCGACATTCTTCAAGGCAGGGGTCTTGACGGCATCGACGAAACCGGTGTTAAAATCGTAGCCGACGGTATGGCAACGAATGCACTCGCCGTCGAACTGCCGTAGCGACGGCTTCTTGGCAATATTGACGAGCGAATTGTAAGCCTGCGCATGTTTCGACGCGGACCACACCGCCCAAGAATTATCGTTCGGGTTGGCCGGAGCGTTGTGGCATTTCATGCACGTCTCGGACCCGACGTATGTGGCCTTGGAAGTCAGCGAATAGGGAACCTTGCGATTCTTGGAGAGGAAATTGTCGTTCTTCACCGTCTTCGAGTATTCTTCCAGTTCTTTCAAAGCGGCATTTTTATCTTCCTTGCCGGCGGGAGTTTCAAATTCGGGCGACAGCGTGACGCATTGATAAAATTTGTCGAAACCGCCTTTGGCGTTCTTGAAGAAGCCCACGACGCCAATGTCTTGCCCCTTATGGCCAACCAGGACGACCATCGTGTTCGGATTTGTTTTCGAAAAGGTCGGAACGATGGACGCGTCGCCGCCAGGACCGATGACCAAGTCGAACTCCGCGAACATGTCTGCAGCCTTTTCGGCGAGAAGGCCCGAACCGGAATACAGCATCAAATTGACGTTGGGCTGGTTCTGTTGTTTCTTCATATCCTTCAAGGACTGGCGAACGATATCGTCCGTCTTCGGCCCCGGCGGTTCGGCAAAAACCATCTTATTGTCGATTTTTTTGACTGCTTGAACGATTGGATCGCCGACGATGCCGATGACGCCGACGTTGATTTTGTTTTTGTCTTTGGTAGGGATCGAGATAATGTCCCAATCGTGGATCATTGAGCCGTTTGGCACGCCGTTCGGAAATGCTTGCGCCTTCTGTGTCACCTTGTCGTTAAATTTGTAGCCGAGCAAATTCGCCGCCAGCACCCGCGGCTGTTCATTGCCGGGTTGCTGACTGAAGGCGCCGAGGGCTTCGTGCAGCCCGAGCGCGAATTCGGCCTCGCCCAGGCCGACAACACGGTAACCCATGGCCTTCATGGCCTGCATGGCGGTCTTGTACTTAAGCAGCGCCTGGGGGTGCAGGAGCTTGTGGTCTTGGTGAGGGGCCACGTCGCCAATGTCGACCGGAATCGCTTCGATGCCGTGAGCCTTGAAGCCTTCGATCAGATTGAAACGCCGTTCGAGGCCGCCCTTCTGCGGATCGGAACAACCGCATTTTTGAATGTAGCCGTCGGTCTGACCGGTGATAACGACGACGAAATCGGGTTTGCGGTTCTTGGGCCAGTTCGGGTTCGAGAACACTTCCTCATAGGACCAGGCGGCGCCGATGGGTTCCTTCTTTGCGGGCGCTGGGCCCGGGCCACTGAGAGAATAGACCACGAGGGCCGCGCTGCCGACGGCCAGTCCAGCAATCAACAGGAGCAAAGACGGCGCATGGAATCGTCGAGTGCGCGGCAAATCGGCGGCTGCGTAGAGCGGTTGTTCCTTCGTGTCCATGATCGAACGACCTCAATGATCGAAAACTCCAGCCTCTTTTTTACTCGGTCTGGAAAAAAACTGCGAGAGGAGCTTGTGCGCAACCTTGTTTAAGGCGCACCAAACGCCCCAAATTGTCTAAATCGCCAAAATCAAAGGCGAGGCCCGCTATCGTAAGTGGTAGCTTTCACAGGGATACGAATCCGGCGACCGAGCCCATCCTTTGTCTTCAGGATGACGAACGCATCGGCGAGACTGCCGAAAAGCTTGCCAGGCGGGATGGTTACCGTTAGCGTCCAGGACTTATTGCCATTCTGTTTGTCTTTGTCGGGTTCAAGCGTCACCTGCAAATAATCGGGCGTGCATTCGTTATGTACGACCTCGAGGTCGAAGTCGGCGCGATTGCTTGCCAAAGTAACTTTCTTGGAACCCACTCCCGAGCTCGGGTAGGCGGCGCCAAAATCGATCTTGTCGGACGTACTCCCGTCGCCGATGCGCACCTCGCCGCGCACCATGCCGATCACCGGGACGGCGATTGGTTTCCCTTCCCCGGCGGCCACGTTCAGGGGAAAATGGAGAGGACCGAGATCGAGCTTTTTCGTCACTTTCTCACTGTTTTGCTCGATTTGCTTGCGCTCGCAAACCGTGAGCAATAGGCGATAGATGCATTGGTGATCGAGCATTTCGGATGGTATGGCGTTTTCTTTCACCAATTGCGCGATCTGGTTTTCCGTCAAGCGTTCCGGAGACGACCAGGACACGCATTCCTTATTTTCGCCCATCGAATTGGCAGACACCGAGATGCTCAAATCTCTGCGAGTTCTCGACGAGACGTAGAAAAGGCCCATGCGCTCGGAATCCGCTTGAAGATCGTCTAACTGAATGCCGCGGCCGCGCGTCGAAGGAGAATACACATCGAAGGGCGGAACGACCTTGAAGTTTACTTCGAGTGGAATCGGTTCGGCATTCGCTCCCGGCAATTGGGCGACAAACTCCGCAGAGATTGTTTTCGGCCCTTCCGTATCTTTGCCCGTCCAGTTGAGGCGGAGGATGCCCATTTGCGGGCCGGCTGGCGAGGCCGCCGCGACGGCTGCATCCGCATTTTTGTCCAAGGGCGTCCACTGCATCGATTCCAAAAAACGCACGTGAGCGGAGTTTAATGCATCCAAAATCGACGGCAACGACGCACTGGGGCAACAGGCAAGCATCGTGGCGTTGACGTACACTTCCCACGCTTCCGGCGAAACCAGGGCGAGTTCGACCCCGGCACACTGGCAATTGGCTTTCACCCATGCCAAGCGCACCGGTTGGTTGTTTTCATTCGTGAACCAAAAATCGAAGTGCCCTTTTTCCCCCAATTCGTAATTGTCGCGCCAGTATTCCAAGTGCGTCAAGCGCTGCTTCTGTTCCTGTGTCAATTCTTGGTAGCGTAGTTTCTGCTCGGGCGTCATCTGTGCCGGATGCGGTTCGCGCCGACCTTTAAGATCGGTGAATCGCAGCGATATTTGAGCAGTTGTCTTTTTGTCTGGGCCGTTTGCCGGCGACGGTGGAGCATAGTTCGTGATGTAGGTAATGAAGAATACCAGCCCGGCAAGGGCCACGATCGGCAAAATCACTTGAGTAAGGGTCTTCATAGGTCGCTGCGAGGTTGAGGGTCGGGTAATTGTCGTCATGGATTCTGCTCGACCGAGTAGGGCGTATCGCGCATTTTAGCCGAATTCGCCAGAATTCGGGTCTCCGCCTGTCGCAGAAAAACCCGAATTCTGGCGAATTCGGCTACATTCGGGTGCGATTCTTCATCAATCCTACGCTTTCTGATCGAAATCCGTTCGTCGATTCATTGTTTCTTCTTGAGCGGCTTGCCTTCCGCGTCGACCGCGCCGACCGCGACGATGATCAGGCGGTCGGGGTCGAGATACTTCTTCGCCATGGCCTGCGCTTCCTCGGGCGTAACCGCCGAGACTCCTTTTCGGTAATCGTCCAAATAGTTCAAGCCCAGGCCGAGGCGGTCGACGGTGAGCAAGAGGCTCGCCACTTGTTCGCAGGTAATCGTCCGGAAGGCCAGACTGCCGGTCAGGTATTTCTTGGCGTCTTCGACCTCTTCCTTGGTCGGCGCTTCGTCGCGGATCTTGCGGATTTCCTTGAGAAAGCCGTCGCGCACGTCGTCGAATTTATCCGGGCGGGTGCCGATGTACCCTGTGAAAGTTCCAACTTCCTCGCCGGCTGAGGATGCGATCTGGGCGTAGACCGTGTAAGCGAGGCCGCGCCGGTCGCGCAGGTTAGCCGACAGCCGATCGGTGAAGCCCGGGCCGGTGCCGAGAACGTTGTCCATGACCAGCAACCGGTAATAATCGGGATTGTCGCGCTTGATGCCCGGATGGCCGAGGTAGACGTGCAACTGGGCCGCCTCCGGATCGCTGACGATTTTTTGCGTGAATTTGGCCGGCATTTCGACCGAGTATTTCGGCAACGGCGGCATATCGACCGCCTTCCAACTGGCCGTGCGTTTCTTGATCGCCTCCACGACCTTGGCGGAATCGAAATCGCCCACGATGGCCATGCGCACGTTATTGGGCCGGAACAGCGATGCATGGAAGTCGAGGCAATCCTGCCGCGTGAGTTTCTTGACGATCGCCGCCGTGCCCAGCGGCGGCCGCCCAAACGGATGCTTCCCGTAAACCAGGGCGGCGAATTCGCGCGACGCCCGAGAGTCGGGCGTCTTCTCTTCCTCCGCGATGGACGAAAGCAGTTCCTCGCGCTTAGCATCGAGGACGTCGGCCGGGAAGCTCGGATTCATCAAGCAATCGAGCAGCAGATCGAGCCCAAGTTCAGTATCGGGCGACAGCACCTTGACCGAACCGCTCGACGAACTGACGCTCAGGGAGCCCCCGGTGTCCTCGATCAGGCGCGAGATCTCTTCGCCTTTGCGAGTGGCGGTGCCTTCCTCCATCAAAAGGCTGACCAGAGAGGACACGCCGAGCTTGTCGGCCGGCTGTCGCATACGCACTTGGCCGACGGTTGCCTCCGCCACCACCAGCGGCAACCGGTGATTTTCGAGCAACAGAAGCTTCAGGCCATTGGGAAGCGTAACTGTCTTGGCATCGTTGAGCGACAGCGTCGAAGCGCCGCCTTTTTCATCGGCACGAGGCGAGCGTGCGGCCGGCGCTTCGTTGCGATGCGATGGCGCAAATCCTTTCTCTTTCCCGGTCATCTCGGGAACCGACCAAATGACGACGCCTTTCGCGTTCACGAGATATTTTTGGGCCGCCTTCTTGATGTCGTCGTTAGTGACGGCGGCAATTCTCGACAAATAGCCCTTCAGATAGTCGAGGTTGTTGGTCGTCACGCCTTGGGAAATGGACTGGCAGATACTGTGAGCACTTTCGTTGCCGAAGATATAACCGGCCACCATGGCGCGCTTGACGCGCTTCAATTCCGCTTCGGTAATGCCGTCCTTGGCGAGTTTGGCAAGCTCGGTCGTGACCATGCCTTCCACCTTTTCGAGGTCGTTCTTGACCAGTTCGACATCGATCTCCACGGAGCCGGGATAGCGGCCCGCGTTGTGCGATGCATTGACCGCAGAGGCGAGTTTTTCGTCGTCGATCAGCTTCTTATAAAGCCGGCTGGTTCTGCCGCTGGCGACCACGCTTGCGAGCACGTCGAGAGCATACGAATCCGGCGCACCACTATCGACCCCGTTAAAAGCCATCACCAGCCGGGGCGTGTCGAACTTGGAGGGCATCTGTTTCCGCACGGTTTCCTTGCGGGCCGGCGGCCCGACTTTCGGTTTGCGTTCGGGTAAGTCGCCCCGGGGAATCTTGCTGAAGAGCTTGTCGATTAACTCCAGCGCTTCTTTCTCGTCGAAGCCGCCGACGATAATCAGCGAGGCGTTGTTCGGGTAATACCAGCGATCGTAGTGGCGCGTAATGATCTCGGCGGTCGCTCCTTCCACGTGCTTGGTCTCGCCGATGACCGGATGGCCATAAGGCGACTTTTCGCCGAATAGAAGCGGCAGGAGCATCTTGCTTTCCAAGTCCCAGGGCCGATCTTCGTTTCGTTTGAGCTCTTGGATAACGGCGCCTTTTTCCTGCTGAAATTCGTGTTTTTTGTCGACGCGCGTGTTGCGCATGCGGTCGGCCTCGATTTCAAGCGCAATCGTCCAGCGATCATTGGCGAAATCGAAGTGATAGACCGTCATGTCTTCGGTCGTGTAAGCGTTGTTGTGGCCGGCGTTGCGCTGCGTCAACCGGTCGATGTCGCCGGGAAAGAGTTTGTCGGTTCCCTTGAACATGAGGTGTTCGAGATAATGCGAAAGGCCGGTCTGATCGAGTTCTTCGTCGCAGGCGCCGACCCGGTATGCCACCATCGTCGTGACAACCGGAGAACTGGGAATCGGCTTTAGGTACACCTTCAAGCCGTTCGCCAGCGTCTTGGTGGTGATGCCGTCGTAGAGAGATGAAGCCGTCTTGAAGAGCGCTTCTTCGTTGTCCGCCGGCTTGGCGGGATCGGCCGCAGCAACCGGGAACAAAATCACCAAAAACAGTAATCCAGCAACGGCAAAACGAGACATGCGCGGTTCCTCACGCGTTAAATGAATTGGGAAAGGCTAGAAATAGTTTACCAAACCGGGGAAGAGGGAATAGGGAAAACCACCTAGGCGACCGGCAGATGGAATTTTACCCGCTTCTTGTAACCGAATTCGTGAGAATTCGGGTTTTCGCGACCGCCGAAGACACGAATTCTCACGAATTCGGCTACAAGAAGCCCTGTCGTCTCGGCTGTACTGTGTGTAAATCTCTATCTGGCGCTCGCCCTACTTTCTATTTCCTATTCCCTAGTTTCTGAGGTCTTTAATGAACCGCCTCCTTCACGCCCTTTTCGGTCTCGTGGCCGTTGCCTGCTTCGCCGGTTGCCTATTCGCCATTTGGTGGATTTGGTCCGTGAAGAAGCCGGCAATCGAAAAGACGACGCAAGCTTTTGACGAGGCCGATAAGTATTTGTCCATTGCCGACCAAGCAGTCGTGGATGTGAACAACAAGCTGAAGGCTCAGGTGTCGATCGTCCAAACAACCTTCCCGATCGACAGCAGCAAACAGGGATTCATGGGATCGTTTGTTGCCAAGTCGATCGCCCGACAGGTGGCGCCGAACGTCAACGATGCCCAGCAAACGCTCGAACGAGTGACCGAGGCTTCCATCGTTGTAAACAGCATCCTTGGGTCGCTTCAGGAAGGGCCTTTCGATTCGCTGGATAAGCTCGACTCGAACCAGGTCCGAAATCTGCAAACGCAAATGGAAGGGGTGACGAAGGCTGCCTGGGATTTCGGCGATTTGCTCAATAATCCTCAGACTTCCGGGAGCGATAGCGCCACTGAAAAATCGCAGCGCATCGCCGCCAACCTGGAAACGATAATCGGCATGTTGAACAATTTCCAGCAGCAAATCAAGTCGTTGCAGAACCGCGTCCATCTGCTGAAAAACCGGATGCTGTACTGGATGAATCTCGGACCAATCCTGGCGACGATAGCGTTAAGCTGGGTTGCCATTTCGCAGATCGTAGTGCTGGCGGTGGCCGTTAAAGCGTTCCGAAAATCGAGGAATGCAATGTAGGGCGGGTCGAGTCTTCGAGGCCCGCCGATCCTCGATGGCGGGCCTCGAACACTCGACCCGCCCTACGAAAGCCCGCAGAATTTACTTCTTCATCGGCTTGGCCTGCTGGAACCAGAGCTCCCAATATTCGCGCCGGCGGATTTCGACCGAACCGTCGAACTCCGCATCGGGCAATTGCGCGAAGACGGTTTGCATCTGGGTGAGCGTATCGGCAGCCTTGTCCGCTTTTTCCTGATAATACTGATAGCAGCGCCACATCCGGCGCAAGGATTCGAGCTGCACGATGGTGCCGGCATAGCGATGAGAGATGGCGTCGTACCGGGTTATGCAGTCATCGTACTCGCCCGAATAAAAGGCGCAGTCCGCCGCGCCGAGCGACGCCTTGCGCAATAAATCGGCTTCCTTGGGGGATAGGGACGTTTTTTTTAGGAAGCCGACCTCAACCGCCTTGTAGGGCCGGGCGGCCTTTTTCAACCAGTCCATGTAGAGCATATAACTCGTGTTGTACTGATCCTCGGCCTCGCGCTTTCGTTCAGCGGACGCCGCCGGATCGTCGATGACTTTTTTGACCGTTTTGCACTTTTCGGCTTCCTGGCCGGCGATGAACCAATAGCACTGGCCGAGCATAAAGCGGTCGTTGAGGCTGCGCGGGCCGTTGGGATAGCTGTTGAGCAGTGAGTTGAAGCGAACCTCGGCCTTATGGTAGTCCCTTTGCTGATAATAGGCGTCGGCGACGAACGACAGGGCGCTCTCGTGCAACTCCTTGTCGTCGTCGAAGACCTTGGGGTCGGACAAAGCCTTTTCGAGATCGGCCAGCGCGCGGTCAATTGTTTTGGGATCGGCACTCTTGAGCAGCACTTCGGCAAGCCGTATCCGGCATTTCAAGAGGGTGGGCGACGGATGCTGCTGGGCAATCTGCACGCCGTTCTGGAAGCAGATGCGCGCCTGTTCCCGGTTATCGAGCGCCACGTACACTTCCCCTTTTTTCAACCAAACTTCGGCAAGCCGCTTTGGGGGCAAATCGGGGACCTTCAGCCCGATTAGGTCGAGCATTTTCAAAGCATCT
>Ga0206953_1030_pt1 | contig 30852 bp, 22 predicted proteins | sample Alteio_BWOrgHeat_36_FD_152977 | JGI IMG/M metagenome (GOLD analysis project Ga0206953, IMG submission 152977) | Enriched cells from forest soil in Barre Woods Harvard Forest LTER site, Petersham, Massachusetts, United States -... | ecosystem: Environmental > Terrestrial > Soil > Temperate forest >...
TCTGATAAGTGTTCGAGTACGTAGGCTTGATCGGACTTGTCTGACAATAGGTAAGTCTTCACATTGGGCAGGATAGGCTCTTCGCCAAGGTAATAGCGAATGATCGCGGGAACGAAGGCGTAAATGGCCTTGTCGTCGGCGACGCCGCTTCCGATCGCATTCGCCAAGTTTACATTACCTGCGCGATAGGCATTAAAGAGTCCGGGGACGCCCAGGCTGGAGTCGGCGCGGAAACAGAGCGAATCCACAAAGTCGTCATCGACGCGCCGGTAGATGACGTCGACGCGGCGCAGACCGGCGGTGGTGCGGGTGTACACGACATTGTCGTGAACCAGCAGGTCACGCCCCTCGACAAGCTCGATACCCATCTGCTGCGCGAGGAACGTATGTTCAAAGTAAGCCGAATTGAAAATCCCGGGCGTCAGCAACACGATTTCGGGTTCGTCCCGAACCGGGCAATTGACCGGAGCCAAAGCACGTAAAGTGGACAGCAGGCCCTGAGCGTAATGATCGACGGAGCAAACTCCATAGTCGCGAAAGAGCGTGGGAAATACCCGCTTCAGGACTTTACGATTAGCGAGCATGTAGGAAACGCCACTGGGAACCCGCAGGTTGTCTTCGAGGACTGCAAAGCTCCCATCGGGCAGGCGCGCCAGATCGGTGCCACAGAGGCTTACATAAACATCGCGCGGGACGCTGAGGCCGCGCATCTCGCGCCGAAAGTGGCGGCAACTGTAGACAAGCGCGCGCGGGACGACCCCTGCGGCAAGGATTCTGCCGTCGTGGTAGATGTCTTTGAGGAATAGATTAAAGGCGGTGATGCGCTGAATTAATCCGGCTTCCACTTTGCGCCACTCGCGGCCGGGAATAATGCGAGGCAACAGGTCGTTAGGGAAAATTCGTTCCGTACCTTCCTTGTTTCCGTAGACGGTGAAGGTAATTCCCTGATGCAGGAAAGAGAGATCCGCGGCCTGTTGGCTCTTGCGGAGCTCTTCCGGTGGCGATTCCAACAAGGTTCGGTAAAGCGCCTGGTAGTGCTCGCGAGGCACACCCGGCCTCTCAAACATCTCGTCGTATGCGCGGCCAAACTGGTAGTTCAGGAATGGAGGTTTAACCAATGCTTGAGCTGGCGCGGGGGCTGCTGTCATGAGTGCTCCGACCCCAGTTGCAAGCGGTCCGAGCGCTTCGTGCAGCTGACGGCCAAGACGGCCAAGACAAAGTACTGTAGCGGAGACTCTATGGGCAAGTTGCAGCGCCGTCCAATCGAAATTTTAGATTGCGCCGATAGCTTTTCTGAGTGCACGCTGAAGCCTTCCTGCCTCAGAATGTAACATAGTGGCGGCGCCTTGGCTCAAGGCGAAGTCGCTGGTGATGAGGATGGCCTGATGTCTCGACGGTGGCGACCCTCAGCGTTCATGCTTCCCGCATGGCGGATCTCCGAGAATCAAAATGAATTACACGTGGAACCTAGCGTGAGGTGACGAGCTTTATCGATTATTTCGGGATCCCTGCTCCCGATTCGTCATGCCTCCGGGCCTGCTGCGACTAAAACTGACCGTGACTCATGATTCAATTCCGGTGCCCGACTCCGTGAAACTGGATGCCCCGGGAAGTGCCGTCCAGGAATCGTCAAACTATGACACAATAGAAAAGAAGGCATTTGCTGTCTCGCCCCCGACGCGATTTTCGTCCGTCTTGCTTCCCTGGGGATATTCATATGCTGATCCGCCTAGGTTTTGACATTCAGTTCGAGATCCCGTCTCCGGTTGCGATGGTCGCTCTGTTCCATGTGCACCAGACGCGGCGCGCGGACCTGCGAGAACCCGATGAACCAAGGATCACCCCGACTGTGCCTATCGATGAATATCAAGATTCGTTTGGGAATGTGTGTTCCCGCTTCGTAGCGCCGGCCGGAAAGCTTCAGTTGTACAACTCGACCTTGATCGAAGACTCTGGCGAACCTGATCCCGTAAGTCCCCAAGCGTGCCAGGTGCCGGTGGAAGATCTGCCTCCGGAAGTACTGCGGTATCTGCTCGCCTCCAGGTATTGCGAAGTTGATCGCCTCTTGGACGTCGCTGGAACCCTGTTCGCCACCTCGCAACCGGGATGGCCGCGCGTCCAGGCGGTTTGTGATTGGGTGCAGACGAACGTTACATTCGGCTACCACTTCGCCAGCCCGACAAAGACAGCTCTGGATGTATATGCCGATCGTAAGGGCGTCTGCCGCGATTTTCAGCATCTCGCGATCACGTTTTGCCGTTGTTTGAACATCCCTGCCCGGTATGCCACGGGATACATGGGGGACATCGGGGTTCCTTTTGTTCCGCCGATGGACTTCAGCGCGTGGTTTGAGGTTTACCTGCAGGATCGCTGGTGGACGTTCGATGCGCGCAACAACAAGCCGCGAATCGGACGAGTGCTGATGGCCAGAGGGCGCGACGCGGCGGACGTCGCGATAACAACCTCATTCGGAACCGCTTGGTTGACAAACTTTACGGTTGTGACCGACGAAGCAGTGGCGGGGAACGGCGGCAATTCAGTAGTTCTCCGGACACCTTGATCGATTTCCCGCCTGGGCAGTGAATGGCGGGAGGAATGAGCCGAAGAGATTGTGCAAGTGCCCGCACGCCGGACATCGCGCTGAAAAAGACTGCGCTATGTTCAGTGTCGCTTCGCGGCTGTTCGCTAGTCGCCACGATGCCGTCTTCCCGTATCGAGGGTCTGCGCTCCGGCTTCGCTCAATCATTTATGGCCATTCACGTCGCGCTCACCCATAAAACGCACTACCGTTACGATCGCCGGGTTTCTCTCGGACCTCAGGTCGTACGGCTGCGGCCGGCGCCACACTGCCGCACGCCTATCCTGTCGTATTCTCTGAAGGTTCGTCCCGAAAACCACTACATTAATTGGCAGCAGGACCCCCAAAGCAACTTCCTTGCACGACTCGTGTTCCCGGAGCCGACTACCGAATTCTTCGTGGGGGTCGATCTGGTTGCCGAAACGGGCATCTTCAATCCGTTCGACTTCTTCCTAGAGCCTTCTGCTGAACAGTTTCCCTTTTCCTACGACGTTGCCTTGGCCCGCGAACTGCGCCCTTATCTCGAAACCGAACCGGCAGGGCCGAAACTGTCTGAATTCCTAGCTAGAGTGCCGCGCGTAAGCACGCGGACGATTGATTTCCTGGTCGGCCTCAATCAGCGCGTGAAAGACGAACTCGGCTACGTGATTCGCATGGAGTCAGGCGTGCAAACGTGCGAGGAAACCTTACGCCTGCGAACCGGTTCTTGCCGCGACTCAGCCTGGCTGCTGGTCGAGATCATGCGACATCTGGGACTCGCGTCGCGCTTTGTTTCCGGCTATCTGATTCAACTCCAGGCGGATGTGAAGCCGCTCGGGGGACCGGCCGGACCCACGGCCGATTTTGCGGATCTACATGCGTGGGCTGAGGTGTACCTCCCTGGAGCCGGCTGGATTGGATTCGACCCAACGTCCGGGCTGCTTGCCGGCGAAGGTCATATTCCGCTTGCCTGCACCCCGGACGCGGGCAGTGCCGCGCCTATCACTGGCTTGCTCGATCCTTGCAACACGAAATTTGAACACGAGATCACGGTTCAGCGGATTTACGAATCGCCTCGCGTCACCAAGCCCTACCTTGAGCGGCAATGGCAAGAAATTGAGGCGCTCGGCCATCTGGTGGACGCCAAGTTGCGAGCCTGGGACGTGCGGCTGACCATGGGCGGTGAGCCGACTTTCATTTCTCTTGATGATGTCGATGGAGACGAGTGGACTCGCGACGCGCTGGGGCCCGCAAAACGCAAGCTGGCGGTCCAGTTGCTACAGAAGGTACGCGACTATTTCGCACCCCGCGCGCTGCTTCACTACGGACAAGGCAAGTGGTACCCCGGCGAGCTGCTACCGAGATGGGCGCTTTCCTGCTATTGGCGCAAGGATGGAGTTCCCATCTGGGAGAATCCGTGGCTGATTGCTGAGGACGTCAAAGATTACGGATACACAAGCGACGACGCGAGGAGGTTTCTCGACGCGCTGACCCGCCGCCTGCAAGTGGACGGCTCGGCCGCGATGGCGGCGTATGAGGACAGCTTCTACTATCTCTGGAAAGAGCGACGGCTCCCGGTGAACGTGTATCCGCTCGATCCAAAACTCGACAATCCGATCGAACGCATGCGTATGGCGCGCATTTTCGAACAAGGCTTGGGTGAATTGATCGGCTACGTGCTTCCACTGCGCCGGATCGCCACCAAGCAGGGCACGCCTCGCTGGACGAGCCAAACCTGGTTTCTCGCGTCGGAACATATATTTCTCATCCCTGGTGATTCGCCGATAGGATACCGCCTGCCGCTCGAGTCTCTTCCCTGGACCAAGCCGGAAGACGTTCTGTATTCCTTCGACCCCGATCCGTTTGCGAAACGGGGCGTGCTTCCTGAAAGGCCTACACGCAAACCAGAACTTTTCACCGCGCCGCGAGTAACGGACGATTGGCAGCCGGCGTCGGATCGCGCTAAACCGCCCGAAAAAGGTGAGTCTGCGGCATGGGTGGCGCGGCCAGCACTCTGCATACAGCCGCGGGAGGGCAAGCTGTTCGTATTCATGCCGCCGGTGGAGTATGTTGCTGACTACTTAGATCTCGTGGCTGCGATCGAAGACACAGCAGCTCATCTCAGCATGCCAGTAATACTGGAGGGCTACGGAATGCCCTTTGATCCGCGAATCCAAGTGCTCAAGGTGACCCCGGATCCGGGCGTGATCGAAGTTAACATTCATCCGGCCGGGTCCTGGGAGGAACTTGTGCGAACCACCGAGGCGATCTACGCCCTTGCGCGCGAGACCCGCCTGGGCACGGAGAAATTCATGCTGGACGGGCAGCACTCTGGCACCGGAGGGGGCAACCACATTGTGATCGGCGGCCCTACTCCGACGGACAGCGCCTTTTTACGCCGTCCCGATCTATTGCGAAGCTTGGTTGGTTACTGGCACAACCATCCTTCGCTGTCGTACCTGTTCTCGGGCATGTTTATCGGACCTACCAGCCAGCATCCCCGTGTGGATGAGGCGCGTACCGATTCCATCTACGAGCTGGAAATTGCGTTCGACCAGATTCCGGACAAGGGTTCTCCCGGCGTCTCGCCGTGGCTCGTCGACCGCGTCTTCCGGCACCTTCTAACCGATATGTCCGGCAATACGCACCGTGCCGAGTTTTGCATCGACAAGCTCTATTCGCCCGATGCTTCCGAATCGCGGCTTGGTCTGGTGGAATTGCGCGCATTCGAAATGCCTCCACATGCACGCATGAGTCTCACCCAACAACTGCTCGTGCGGGCGCTGATCGCGCATTTCTGGAAAACTCCTTACCGCCGCAAGCTCGTGTGGTGGGGAACCACGCTGCATGACCGCTTCATGCTGCCGCACTTCGCTCAACTCGATTGGGAAGATGTGATGGCAGAACTGCGCGAAGCCGGTTTTGCATTTCAGAGGGAATGGTTCGCGCCGCACTTCGAGTTTCGATTTCCAATCATTGGTTCCGTGACCAGACGCGGCATATGCGTGGAGTTGCGGCACGCCCTGGAGCCGTGGCACGTGTTGGGAGAAGACGCCTCAAGCGGCCAAAACGTACGAAACGTGGATTCGTCCGTGGAGCGATTACAGGTGAAGGTGTCGGGAATGATCGATTCGCGTTTCACCGTTTTGTGCAATGGCCGTCCCGTACCGCTCCGCTCCACCGGCGAGGAGGGCGAATTTGTGGCTGGGGTGCGTTACCGCGCATGGCAGCCGCCATCGTGTCTACATCCGAACATCCCGGTGCACACACCCCTGGTGTTTGATATCGTGGACACATGGTCAGGACGTTCGATCGGGGGTTGTACGTATCACGTCACCCATCCTGGCGGACTAGTGCATGCGCAGTTTCCCGTTAATGCCTTCGAGGCGGAGAGTCGGCGTCTGGCCCGGTTCAGCGATACCGGGCATACACCGGGAAACATGGCTATCCCGAGCGAAGAGCGCAATCCCGCGTTCCCGTTGACCTTAGATTTGCGGCGGACGCCGTGAGATCCGCCCACGAAGTTTGGCAAGACCTTCCCGCTGAGCCCGAATGAAGATTTCCGCAGACACCATGAGCGGGCCACTCCTGAGCACCGGCTATCCCCAGACAGCCGGGGTTTACGACGAGATGTCCGCCGCGCTCGGGGTTCTTCGTCCCAATTGGGACATATTCATCAATTCGCTATCTGCACTCCGCGGCCACGAACTGGCCCGCCGCTGGCAAACGGCAAGGCAGCGAATTCGGGAAAATGGCGTCACGTACAATGTCTATGGCGATCCCTTAGGAATGGATCGGCCGTGGAATCTGGATGCCATTCCCCTTATCATCCCTCCGTCTGAATGGAGCCACCTGGAAGCAGGCTTGATCCAGCGAGCTCGGCTGCTGAACCTCATTCTAGCCGATCTCTACGGCCCGCAACGGTTGCTTCGCGACGGCCTGATTCCACCGGCTCTGGTATTTGCGAACCCTGGCTTTTGGCGGCCATGTCATGGAGTGCGCGTATCGGGCAACACGTACCTGCACTTGCTGGCGGTGGACCTAGCGCGTGGTCCGGATGGCGAATGGTGGGTAATTTCCGACCGCACGCAGGCTCCTTCGGGCGCCGGCTATGCGCTCGAGAATCGCATCGTTATGGCGGAGACCTTTCCGGACTTATTCCGCGAGTTCCAAGTTAAGCCGCTTGCTTCATTTTTCCGTTCCTTTCGCGACACGTTGCTCCGCCTTTCGCCCGTCACCCGCGACAGTCCGCGCGTCGTCCTGCTGACACCGGGACCGTTCAACGAGACCTACTTCGAACATTCCTACCTGGCGCGTTATCTCGGTTTTACGTTGGTTCAGGGCGGCGACCTGACGGTGCGCGATAGCCGCGTATTCCTTAAGACGCTCGAAGGACTCAAGCAAGTGGATGTAATTCTGCGGCGCCTAGACGATGGCTTCTGCGACCCGATCGAATTGCGCTCCGACTCCTACCTAGGCGTCGCGGGTCTGGTGGAAGCGGTGCGAGCGGGCAGTGTCGCCGTGGCAAATGCGCTGGGTAGCGGCCTGATTGAAACCTCAGCCTTCATGCCGTTCTTGCAGGGGCTTAGCCTGCGAATGCTGGGAGAGGGTCTGAAACTCCCGACGGTCGCAACGTGGTGGTGCGGACAGCCCCAGGCGCTCCGCTACGTACTCGATAATCTGGATTTCCTGGTCATCAAGCCCGCTTTCCCCTCGAAAGGTATGGAGCCTGTTTTTGGGGGGAAGCTTGGCGCCGACGAGAGGTCGCAACTGATTGCGCGCATCAGGGAGAGCCCGCACGAATTCGCCGGCCAGGAGTTGTTGAGTCTGTCCACGGTACCCGTCTGGTCAGAAGAACATGGTCTGACTCCCCGACGCGCTGTCCTTCGCGTGTACCTGGCGGCGGAGGGAGACTCGTGGGTTGTAATCCCCGGTGGACTGGCGCGTGTTTCCTCATCGATCGACACGCCGGTCGTCTCGATGCAGCGCGGCGGCGGCAGTAAGGACACTTGGGTTCTTTCGGACGGGCCGGTGGACGCCTTCAGCTTGTTGCGGCCGCGTGATGTGCCGGTGGATTTGAGTCGCGGGGTTGTGAGCGATCTGCCCAGCCGCGCAGCCGACCACATCTTCTGGCTCGGCCGCTACGCCGAACGCAGTGAGCACCTGGCCCGGATGCTTCGATGCATTTTGATCCGGCTGACCGGCGAGTCGGGGGCGGCGGACGAGTCGGAATGGGAATCCCTGATGAAGATGCACGATTGTCTGGAGTCTGCCCACGCGCGTCTCGCGAAGGACGAGATCCAAGGACATCCCGACCAATTGCGAGATTTGGAGCAAGAGATTCTTTCGCGGATTTTCGAAGAACAGCGTAGAGATAGTCTGATCGCAATTCTAAATCGTGCTGGCCGCTCCGCGGCACAGGTGCGGGACCGGCTTTCAAGCGATCTCCTGCGCGTCGTGAGCCAATTCGGCTCCATGGCGCGCGCTGCCGACAGTCCGGCATGGGGATACCTCTCGGTGGGAGATGCATTAGCCGTCTTGAATAACTGTATCGGGACGCTTGCCGCTCTGCGCGGGTTAGAGATGGAAAATATGACACGAGGCCCCGGCTGGCATTTCCTCGGCATCGGAAGGCGGCTGGAGCGATCTCTCCATCTGGTGAAGCTGTTTCGCACGATCATCGTGCCGCTGAGCCTTCAGACATGGCCCGCGCTCGAGATGCTCCTCGAAGTGGCCGACAGTTCCATGACCTACCGGTCGCGATACTTCACCGTTCTGCAGCCCGCGCCAGTACTCGATCTTCTGATGAACGAAGAAGCTAATCCACGGTCACTTGCCTTTCAGGCGAAGGACCTCTTTGAGCATTGCCGGAGTTTGTCCAGCATGCCATCCGGGGCCGGATGGCCGATTATCAAACAAAAACGTCTGGAGGAGGCGGCATCCAACCTGTTTCGCGCGGATGTCCGCATGCTTTGCGAACCGGGCGCCGGGTGCCCTCGCGAGCGACTGGATGAACTTCTTGCCGGATTGGACGCGGCATTGCCGGCTTTTTCGAACGCCATCACTCATGCGTATTTCAGTCATGCCGAGGCGGAGCGGACCACGTGATCTATCGCGTGCGGCACAGAACCACGTACGACTACGAAGACCTGGTTTCGGTATCACATCATTTGGTACGTCTTACTCCTCGCAATCTTCGAGCACAGGTCTGTCGTGGAACCCAGATATCTATACTGCCCGCGCCCTCAGTTACGGCCACTCACAACGACTATTTCGGCAATATTCAGACGTTCTTCGCGCTGCAGGAACCGCACGACTGCCTGATCGTCGAGGCGAGCAGCGAATTGGAAGTGCACAGCATCGAACGGCCGGATTTCTCCGGATCTCCATCGTGGGAGAAAGTTGTGGAGTCGTTGGTCAGCGACCATAGTGAGGAGGGTCTGGACGCGTACCAGTTCGTCTTCGGTTCGCAACGCGTGACAGCAAGTCGGGAGCTCGCCGACTACGCGCGCGACGCGTTTCCCACAGGTCGTCCATTGCTGGAGGCGATTCTCGATCTCATGCGAAAGATACACCGGGATTTCCAATTCGATACGAAGGCTACCGAGGTCACCACCCCAGTCCAGGCGTTCTTCCAAAAGCGCCGCGGCGTATGCCAGGACTTCGCTCATTTGCAAATTGCTTGCATGCGATCGCTGGGCCTGCCTGCCCGTTATATCAGCGGCTATCTGCGAACGCTCCCACCACCTGGCCGGCCGCGTTTAGTGGGCGCCGATGCGTCCCATGCTTGGTGTTCGGCGTGGTGTCCAGGCGCTGGGTGGGTCGATTTCGATCCCACGAACAATTGCGTGCCCGCGGACGGTCACATCACGGTGGCATGGGGACGGGACTATAGCGATGTCAGTCCCATCCATGGCGTTCTCCTGGGCGGTGCGAAGCATACACTGGACGTGGGAGTGGATGTGATGCCGCTTCAATAGAGAATCTTACCTGTCTCCCTCGCCAAAACTCCATCCCCCTCAGAAGTTGTGCAAGTCACTGGCGTGAGCTGCCAGTCGAGAAGTAATGAATATGGAGGCGCGCTGGAAAGATGGGAAAAGTTCCGGCTACGGTCGGGGTCGGTCGTTTCCGTCAGCGGAGATTGATGCCCCCCGGGCCCCAAGGGGGATCCCCCCAAGAGCGGTGAACCTCACAACAGCGAATTGCATTCCCTGTCGTGCCGTCGTAAACGCAGCACCTAGGACAGCCCGAGCGAATGGCGTTCTTTCCGCTGGAGCCGTGGAGGTCAAGCTCGTTCGGGCAAATGGATTTTTAGCAGATTGAATTTGTACTGAAATTGGGCGCGGAACAGTGCGGACAGCGACTGTCAACGACCGCCAAGCATTGGTATTGCTGGGAGCATGTGATCAATTCATAGCCACAGGCAAAGGATCAGCCGTATTGTTTACAGGGGACAGTAGTCGTCATCCATCCCCATGAATTGAGCCATTCTGCGAGGACAAGGATAGTATGTAGTGAATTCCAGGAGCTCACTATTCTGCTTATGAGCGCGCTGCTTCTGGTCAAACAAGAAGTTCTACATGTCAATTCGCGAGTTCTTGAACACCTGCCATTTCGGCAACGTCCAGGCGGTCGTTCGCTCCAACCCTCCGCAGCAGTCGATGGATGTGATTCTTCACTGTTCAGAAAGATTCAGATGAGATGCGATCTCTTTATTCGCTGGGTCCCCTGAAGCCGCGTCATATCTCGCGTGGAGCGCGACCCGAAAGATCGGAACCTCGCACGGGGTGAGCGATGAGGCGGTCTATGTGACTTCGGCGAGGGGTTCATAGTCAGTGCCGTATCAGCAAGGTCGAGCCAACGCACTAAGACACCGGATTCAACATCAAAGATCAGCCCTTCAGAGTCCTTTGGGCATACGAGGGTTTGAATACCATCCAAAATCACTCGCGCTTGCATGGGGTAATTGGGAGGCTGGTGCTTCCAAGTTAACTCCGCTGACCCACTCGGGCCATACTATGAACCCCTCATCAAACGAAGCAGATGACCTCAAATAGACTGCCGGCGCGAGACCGAACACCTTGCTTGGTTCATGCCTCGGCCCGTCTCGTATGACGATGGTACATCGATGGTACATAACGTCCCATCCGGTGTGTAGCAGCCAACCGATACCGATGAAGTTATAGAGTGGAACCCTCTATATGCAAAGTACGTGACGATCGCTGTAAAAGCGAACTCTCATTTTCCGAATCCGCCATTGAGATAAGCCGCTCCTGCACCTGCGATTATGATTGCGTTGAAGCTTCGTTGGTTTGGCTCTCGGAAGAAAGAACAGGCACAGATGTACAGTAATCGCATGGGACCCCTCCATCTTGGGCCTCACCGAGCGTGATGATAAACGAAAAATGTGCAGTCCACTCTGAACCGCCTTGTGATAGAAATTCGTCCATGGCCCACGAACAATTACAAGAGCAAATGACGCGTACAACTATTGACACTTTCAATGAGGCATTCAATCGGCACGACGCGAATGCGTTGGCAGCGGTTTTGACCGATGATACCGTGTTCGAGGACACGTCGCCCGCGCGGGACGGACGGCGGATCGAGGGAAAGGTCACGGTCGTCGAGTTCTGGCGCGGATGGTTCGTACGTAATGACGACGCGCGGTTCGACGCCGAGGAAGTCATTGTGAGGGGCAATCGGGCGAGATGGGTTTATCACAAGATGTGGGATGGTCAGTCATGGCATCTAAGCGGCGTTGACATTTTTACAGTGCGCGACGGGAAAGTAGCCGCCAAGCTCGCCTATGTCAAAGGCTGACTCCACCTGGGACGCTCGCTAGATGGCTTCGAGAATAGCGCGACATCCAAAGGCGAGGATGGAGCGCCGATCCGAAGCGCTACCTAAAAAAGAGGCTTCGCTACCCGGTGCGGCCTTGGTCAGTTTCCTCAAGGAAACCAAAGGCGTAACAACTTGGACTGTGTGCGATCTCACGAAGTTTTTGAATACCGGTGCTGCGACAGGGAAGCAGGCACTTCCGATTTTGGAGATGCAGGGCTACGTCAAGCCGACTGGATCAAAAAGAAAGATGAATACATGACGACGCCGGATACAACGCGGTCGGCATATGCGGTAAGCAGGACGTAATTGATTATGCAAGAAGAGGCAATCCCGCTGAGGACAAACATATGAAGACGTCAAGAATCGTCGGCCTGGTGATTTTGATCGTCGTGATTCTTGCACTCGCTCTGAACTTCGCGATCACGCGTTCTTCGCCCTCGCTTCCGGCTAACTATAATAACCTTCGTAACAATGTGGTGCGCCTGTACCGTGGCGAGCTTGGCTTTTGGCTGACCGGAGATCCTGTTACTACACCCGTCACCGACTGGTCATTCACGGATGCGATTTCAAACATTCAGATTGAGACTCGCACGTGGTATCTCCTTCCCCACGTTGTGCGCACGGATATCGCGAGGGATGACGCACAGCTGTATTTGTTCTCTGAATATTTCGCACCTAACCCAGGGCAGCCGGACCATCGGGACGATTTTCCGAACGGCAGGTTCTGGAACCGCATGGTGGTTCGAGACCCGAACATACGAGTGAAGATCGGGAATCGATTATTCCAGATGCGGGCGTATCCGCTGACCGACCGGAGCCAAATGGCTGTGGCCCGGCAAGCGTTCTTGAGCAAGTATAACGACATCAGAAAGAAGCAAGAGTTGCCGGAACCTCGGCGTTCAAAGTTGTATTGTTTTTCGCCTGGAGCCTCAATGGACTAAGAATTCGTAGTGGCCAACTCCGAGAAATGGCATCATCGAAAACTGCCCCCTCGACACCCTCGGCGTTTGAAACCACACCACCAGGCGCGCCGTGGGTGACTAAGTCCGGAGCATCTGGGTGGGGGGCCTGTCAGGAGTTGGCCGTAACGGTTTAGTCGCGGCACTCCCGTTGTGTCTAAGATGGGAGAAGCGTACGATGCGCGCGAGCTATAGGCCATCGGAATCGAGGACGCCCACCACATGACCTTTAGCGGTGCAGCCAACAACTCCTATGCCCTCGTGCATAGAGTGGGTTTGAGGTTGTTGGTGCATTGGTTTTTAGGGAACCACTGGAGGTTGCAGATGAAAGGCACTGTGCTCGTCCTTGGTCTACTTCTGATGGCTATTCCGGTGTTCGCGCACCATGGAGGCACTTCACTATATGACATGTCAAAAGAAGTGACGACAGAAGCGACTGTGACGGAGTTCTTGTGGACGAATCCTCACGTAGAGATCGGTTTGGACGCCAAAGGTGACAGGGGCAAGGTGAGGCATTGGATTTTAGAGACAAACTCGACACCCGTAATGGTAAACCGTGGCTGGAACCGAAAAATCCTCCAGCCGGGAGATGTCATAAAAGTGACCTTTAATCCCTCCCAAAGGGGCGGGAGCGTCGGGCGGCTGATCAAACTGAACAAGGCCGACGGCACAGAGCTCCGATAGCGTCTGAACGTTGTGAAGAGGGCTTGAAAATGCGAAATCGATTCTGTTGGTCAGCGGCCCTGCTGCTGGGAATACTCGGATTAATCTCGGGATGTTCCCGGAGTAATTCCGGAAAACCAACTTCCCAGGCGCCGGATTTGTCCGGCACTTGGCTGGGCAAACCAATTCAGTCCTTGAGTCTTTCAGATCCAATGGCCCAGAAGCCAGGAGCTGAGGGTGACATACCGTACACGCCGTGGGCAATCACCCGGATGAAGGCAGAACGGCCGGCGACCGGACCCAATCAGAGCTTTGAAAACACCACGGATCCGGCAGTGAAATATGCGGATCCGGACGGTTATCCGCGCGCCTCTATTCATCCGATGAGATTTAAAATTGTCCAAACCCCAAACTACATCTATCAACTCTGGGAATACAATAAGTCCTGGCGGGAGATTGCTCTCGACCGGCCACATTCGAAGGTTCCGGATATCTCGTGGTTTGGGGAGTCCGTAGGCAAGTGGGAGGGGGACACACTGGTAGTGGACTCAGTCGGTTTCAAAGATTCCGCGTGGCTTGATCCCATCGGCCACCCGCACACTGAAGATCTCCACATGATAGAGCGTATCAGGCGCCTCGACCCGGAGACTTTGATTTTTAACTTCACGTTTGATGATCCAAAGGCTTATACGAAACCGTGGAATGGACAGCTAACGTTCAAGTTGAAAACCGATGGGATAATGACCGAAACGATCTACACGATCTCGGATGAGCTGAGTTTTCGACAGCGCTTCCTGAATGAAAAACCTCCTATTCCGATACGGCCAAGTCACTGACGCTTGACCACCGGCGGATTCCCCCCAAGTTCTGCGGGAATCTTCCGTTGTTGCCAGCCGAGAAATATTCTCACGCAAAACGGCGTTATCGAATGTGCGGTCGGCGGCGCAGAGTTACTCCACTCGGCAAGAAATTGTGTTTCATTTTGCGGCGGATCACGGTCCCGAATCTCGTCCCACCAAGCGGGATGAGCAGTCGTTCCGAAGCTGCCAAATCCGCTTGACTCGCGTTTATCCCAGGAGTAGAAGCGTTGTAGTTTCATAGTTTCAGGCCTTCGGTAGAGGAGCGTCCTGTGCAAATAAGAAGATTTGCGCGAGTTGCCGTGACTGTTGGTTTGCTGACGCTATCTTCGGCTCCGCTGTTCGCGCATCATGGAAACGCGGCATATGAGACTGCGAAGGAAGTTACCATAAAAGGAACCATCACGGATTGGCTGTGGGCGAATCCGCATTGCATTATGAAAGTCGACGTGAAGGACCCTGCAGGAAACGTGCAGCATTGGGTGATAGAGGCTCTTAATCCGCCTGATATGGTCAGGAAGGGCTGGGCGAAGAATAGTTTCAAACCAGGAGATGAGGTCACTGTGACTTTGGTGCAAGCAAAGAACGGCTCGCCAATCGGGCGCTTCAGAGGAGACAGGAGTGTTGTGCTCGCGAATGGCCAGGTGTTTTCAGCGAATGATCCAAACCCCGCGCAACCGGCAGAAAAACCCTAGGGACAAGCAGTTTACCTAAAGCCGGTGCGCCTGCCGGTGGCCTGTCCCTCATTGATTGGGCCTCTGGCGCCCCGGCAATATGCATTGAGTTGAAATTGAAGGTACAACCTGACTTCGGAGGACTTCGAAAATGCGACGATGGTTACTGTTTGCAACCGGGGCGATGGGAGTACTGAGTGCATCGTTCCTCTCACCCAGTCTGCGCGCACAAAATGCTCCTTCTGTATGGAATTCGGATTCACCGAATTGGACTCAAGCGCAAGACGAGGCTGAGAAGAAGCAGAAAGCCCCGGCGCCGCGGCGGGACCTGACGGGTACCTGGGACGTAGGAGGCGGGGCGGGTATCGGGGTATTTGGAGCCAAAAGTATGCCCTCCGACGGAAAGCCCGAGCACGAATTACCCTTCACGGCTTCAGGGCGAGAGAAGTTTCTGGCAAATAAGCCGGGATGGGGAACGACAGAAGTCGCTGCCGCGTTGGTGAACGATCCAGTGGACCGCTGTGATCCCGCCGGTTTGCCGCGAGCGGATCTTTTTGAGCTAAGGGCAACACAAATGATCCAAATGCCGAAAAAGGTTTTGATTTTGTACGAATTTCAGCAGGTCTGGCGGACCATCTGGACCGACGGACGAGAACTGCCCAAGGACCCAGAGCCTCGGTGGTACGGATATTCGGTAGGCAAATGGGAGGATGATTATACGTTTGTCGTGCAATCGAATGGGATGGATGAAAGAACCTGGCTGGATAATGGCGGCCGCCCGCAAAGCAGCGACCTTCGGGTGGAGGAGCGGTTCCACCGTCTGGACCGTGACACTATGGAACTCACAGTGACAATCAACGATCCGCAGATCTACACAAAACCGTGGGTGGCGCTCGACAAGATTCCTCTCCATTTGCGATCAGACGAGTTCGACGTTAGAGAAATGATTTGCTCACCATCCGAAACCGAGGAATACAATAAAACCGTTACCAACCCGGTTGGTGCCCCTTAGTAAGCCAGTTTGTTTGTCGCCTGACCACAGCTCCGGAGGGCATGAGAGTCGCTGCGGCTGCATCACTCTGTGTTCTGAGCCGTGGTAGCATATTCGCCCGAAGCGAGACTCAGCGAAGATACGGAAAATCCTCGCCAGTGGCCTCGCGAGATAGGCCACGCCGCGCACACGATCGGATCAGGGGAGGGAATCATGCCTAGTGCAACGGGACGAAACGTACTCGTTACCGCGCAAATCGTCCTTATATCTATGTTCGCTGTTACGTCGGCGAGGGCTCAGGCTGGTCCAGCGGAAAAGCCGCCCATGGCGGACGACGTGTTCAAAAACATCCAGGTTCTCCGGGGACTTACCGTTGACCAGTTCATGGGCACAATGGGCTTCATCGCTGCGGCCCTAAGCATGAACTGCTCTGAATGTCACGACACAAGCAGCTCAGCGGCGTTTGCCTCCGATAACCCGAGGAAACAGATGGCGCGCCGAATGATGGTCATGGTGGACGCGTTCAACAAGGCCAATTTCGGAGGGAAACGCGAGGTGACTTGTTATTCATGTCATCGCGGCGACGCTCGTCCGAAGGTAACGCCCAGTCTTGCCGAGCAGTACAGCACTCCCCCGCCGGATGACCCCGATGAAATTGAACTGCCCGAAACTCCCGTTCCCAACACACCCGCGGCCGATCAGCTACTTGATAAGTATATACAGGCGCTCGGCGGCGCCCAGCGCCTGGCCAGCGTCACTAGCTTTGTCGGTCGAGGTACTTATGAGGGGTTCGATACGGGGAGTGGCAAGGTCCCGGTAGATGTCTACGCCAAGGCTCCGAATCAGCGCACGACCATCGTGCACTTGACTTCGGGAGATAATATAAGGACCTCCGACGGTCGGAACTTCTGGACCACGTCGACGGGTACATTTCTTCCGATACCTGTACTACTGATGACCGGAGGAGAACTCGAAGGCGCCCAGCTGGATGCGGCCCTCTCTTTTCCTCAGCAGATCAAGCAGATGTTGAAGGATTGGCGCACGGGTTTTCCGGCCACCACCATTGATGGTAACGATGTTGAGGTCGTCCAGGGAACCGGCGCTACAAATACCCCTGTAAAGTTATATTTTGACAAGAAGTCGGGCCTGCTCGTGCGGCTCGTGCGCTACACGAATACCGCTCTGGGGCTCATCCCCGCGCAGACCGATTACTCCGATTATCGCGAGGTGTCCGGTGTCAAGATGCCCTTTCATTGGACTGTGACGTGGACGGACGGTCGATCCACCATTGAGCTGAGCGAGTTGCGAGCTAATACTCCCATTGACGCAGCAAAGTTTGCCAGGCCGGCGCCATCGGCTCCACGCAACCCTTAGGAATTCGATCGGAAGACGGAGCCAGCGAATCTTGCGTCCCGACAAGTCTCGCGGGCGAGGATCGCCCAGCGACGCGCAACGGGTCGCGCGGTCCCGGCACGTCGAAAATACGCGCTACGGCCAGCGCGATTATTGGCGTGGAACTTGCGTCAAGTCTCTGAGCTTTTTCAGTCCCTCTATTTCTTGGTTATTCGTGCAGTAGTATTCTTGCAGGGGCTCGTGCCCAAGCGTCCACATGCGAGGAGCGGACGTCCAAGGCTTCGTCAGCACCTTGGGGTCTTCGATGGTCACCTGGTAGACGAGGTAATTCATGCTGGGGCGGGTGACGCGCTCGACCACGTGCTCCTGGTCACTATGAAACCAGCCTACGTAATCATTCCAAGTTCTGTCATCTATAGCGATTGTATCGACAACCAGCGTGTCGCCCTCCCAATGAGCGATCCCCTCGCCATTGAACGTAGGATCGGGATCTCTGCTGTGGGCATGTCCATCCGTGGGTATAATGCGGAAGTTGTTATTTAATTCGTTCAGCTGAGCTAAAAACGCAGACGTTTGAATCAGCTGAATTGGGTACGGGTTCGTTATAAACATGCCCGGAACACCTCGCGGCATGCAATTCACCGATGGCCGTAGTAGCTCCGCATCGACAGCGGATAGCTTCTTGATTCTCTCGGCCGCCCAAGGTTGAAAGGCGGGCTTCTCCTCCGGCGTCACCTTCGGGTCGAATTGTCTTCGCGCGTCACTTCCCGCGGCCGTTACGTCGTCAACGCCCATAGTGCCCGCAAACCAAACTCCAGAGAGATCCACATGACCGTCTTGAGTGCGCGGCGGCGGACCGCCCTTGGGCATTGGCTTCGCATCGGGTTTTCCATATCCGGGCACAGAAAGATTCGCTACGGGATTTCCGACATTGGGCGGTTTAGGTCCGGTTTGCCCAGTCCAGGCTTTTACCGATAGCCAAGACACACACGGGACCGCTAGGAAGGCAGTTGCGGTGATCACAATGTGAATTAAAACGCGAAGCTTCATGTTTGACTCCCCACGTTAGGTACGGCCCCTCAAGGTTGATCCCCGGGTTTGCCGTCCCCGACATATCTCCTGCCGCCAACCACCAACTCGCGGCCATCCGACCCCTTTAACGTCTCGGCGGCGCCCTTTGGACTGCCATCCTTGCCAGGACATGCTCTTACAGTGATTGCCTTTCCAACGTTCGCAAGAATATCCTGCCGCTGAGTTCCGGCTCGTTTCACCACGTTGGGTGAATCGCCTTCGAACTGCCACGAAGTAACCTTGCCATCGGCATCTTTTGCATCCACATAAAAGTAAATATGAGGGTTCTCCCATTCCAGTCTCATCAGAGTGCCCGTCACATAAACGAGCTTTTGCCCGTCAAATTCTGCCTGAAAACCGTGATGTGCAAAAACGGGAAGTGCAAGACTTGCGAAACTGAACGTTGCAAACAACGCGACTGGAAGCGCACGTTTCATGGGAGAGCCTCCTCATTCCTCGGGTGACATGGTCAAGACTGATCTCAAAACCTGCTTTCCCGTGCGATGCTAGCGTTCACGTCCTCGGACCGAACACTAATGCGACTGACTCCTGGACGGATTTGCACCGGCTGGTGACACCCAAGAACGTATCACGCTTGACCCTCCCTGCAAAGAGAACCCATCCATGCATGAGCGCACCCTAGGTCTAGAATGAATACTTCAGCGCCAGCTGAATGATTCGCGGGCTCACCGAAGTCGTGGTGATTGCCCCGAAGCCAGTTGTCGCGCTCGCAACCGTGTTGGGATTGTTAAACTGCGGATGGTTGAAGGTGTTGAAAAATTCCGAGCGGAACTGCAACGCTTGACCTTCCCTGATACTGAAGGACTTGGCCAGTGACATATCCCAATTGTTTTGCCCCGGGCCGAGAATGGCGCCCAAGCCGACATTGCCAAACCCGGTCCCCGTACCCAAAATTCCTCCGGTAGGCGGAGCGCAAAAGACTCCTTGGACTTTGCCATTTAAGTAGCCGGGCCCGCCGGTCAATCCGCTGGTCACGCGCTGAGTCAGACTTCCTGTGGTTGCGATATTGGCATTGGACATACCCGGGCAAAAATCAGCAGCCCCGCTAAAACCGGTGCAACCGTTACCGCCGCAGAAATCCGATCCCGCTGTTGAATCGGTTATATTCAGAGGAATGCCGTCCTGAATAATGGTCACCCCCGACCAACTCCATCCATCCATCAAGACGCCCTTGATTCCCTTGGGATGACCCAGTGGCAGATTCCAAACGTAGTTCAGAACGAATCGCTGCGGATGGTAGTTGGGATTTAGCCCGTACTGGAGGGCATAGTAGGGATAGGTATTGAAGCCATACGGCTGAGTAATGAAGCCGCGGCTCCAGGTATAGGAGGCTTGCAGATCCAATCCATAGGACAGCTGCTTCCGCACTGTCACTTGCAGACTGTTGTATTTGTAACTGCCTGTTGTCTGGATACTCCGGTCGTTTGGTGAAAGCCCCAGGTAAGGCACGCGCAAGACCGCATTTTGAGAAGTATTGGTCGTCACATTGTAGATCGAGCAACTCGCGCATGGCGCGCCCACGCCCGCCAGCTGCGCTATGTTGAAAGGCACCTGACTCGCTTGCCCTTGAAATCCTGCCGCGGATTGAGGAGCCTGATGGATTCCGTGCGAGCCTACGTATCCGAGTTCAAGCACCCACTTGGACAAGAATTCATACTGTGTGTTCAGGTTCCATTCGTAGGTCAGCGGAACCGTGAGATTCTCCTGGACTGCTTGCTGCGCCAGATTTGAACTGGTGTTATTGGCAGGATTCACCCACAAAGGCGCGAATCCGTAGGTGCCGGCGGCGCCAGGAATAATTCCAGAGGGAAGGACCCAGGGATTTGACAATGTTGCGGCAGCCGGAGGAGAGACAGTGAGAATCATTCCGGGCGCCGTGGCTCCCGGGTTGTTATCGACAAAAATCGGTCCGCTGATCAGGTCGTAGAAGAACCCCCCGCCGCCCCGGAGAACCCAGCGATTGCTCGCAGTCGGCTGCCAAGCGAAGCCCACCCGCGGCGCAAAGTCATCGTAGGGCACATGACCTGGAATTGCGGTCGGATTGCTGTTCTTCGAAAGGCCATTTGTAAGCGGCCCCGTGTAATTACTCGGGACGATGAAGCCTACTAGCGTTCCCGCCGCAGGAGTGGTTGGCAGCGCTCCTTGGGCCGCCAGGCTCGGCAAATAATTGCTGAAGTTTCCGTCCGGCATCGTCGGTAACCCGTCGTATTCCCAGCGAACGCCTAGGTTCACTGTGAGCCGGGAATTCAGTTTGAAGTCATCCTGGACAAAACCGTTGAGGTCGTTGACGCGAAGGTTGTAATCAAAACCACCGGTCGGCGAAGGCGCCGTCGGATTGGCGACGCTGGAAATATTGCTTGCGGTGCCACCGTTGCACCCCGCATTGACGATGTTGGGGCCGCATCCGGCCCGCCCAATCAGGAAGTCCCCGAACGAAGAAAAGGTCGGGCCGCCCGCCTGGAGACCAAAATAGTTTCGGGAAAGCCCGACGCGCTCAACCTCGAAACCGGCGCGAAACGTGTGCTTCCCGTGCGTCCAGGAGATCTGGTCGGCCCACTGATATTGATTCTCGGGAAAGTTACCGCTAAAGAGGTAATGGGGACCGAAGGAGAAGCCACCACTACCGCTGCCGACCCCAAAATACGAGAGAGTGTCATACGAAGGAATCACACCTCCAGCCGCGGTCAAACTGGTGACACCTACGCCTGAGTCTGTAAATGGACTGGACACGGAAGCGATGCTCGCGTTGCGCTGGTAGGAAATCCGCGCCTCGTTCACCAGGTTCTGTGTCAAAACAGAAGTTAGCCTCAGGAGGGCGGCGTGATTAAATTTGTTGACCAAAACCGGATGCCCAGGCACAGCATTGGTGATCTGCGTGACATTCATAGCCGGAAAAGGTCCGGTGATGGGATCCTGCTCATAGGCGTAGCGCCCGGACAAGGTGTGCTTGCTGTTGAATACATAATCAAAGTTGCCCATGCCGTTATGGTCTTTGAATGTGGCCGGATCAGTGATGATGCTAGGCGAAAATTTCCCCGTGCTCGGACTCGGAACCAGATAGTTTCCGTTGGGCAGTTTTAGTTGAAGCAGGCTTATGGCGACGGGGTTGATGTTGTATAAAGGACCGCCCGCGCCGCTTGCGGGGCACACAACCTGAACGCTATTTGCGGTTATTGCTCGGCCGGCAGAAACATTGCAAGGCGCCCCGGGACTAACATTCGTTGCCAGATTTTGTATGAACGCCGCCGCATTGCCACTGCACAACGCCAAGTTGCCATTCCAACCTGCCGGGCAGGAGCCGCGGTCGCCGCCCGGAAGCGGGGGCAACGTCAGGGAGGCGGTGCCGTATCCGCTGATTCCATTCGTCTGGCCCGTCTCTTGATAGGACACGAAAAAGAAAAGTTTATCCTTCTTAATAGGTCCGCCGACTGCCCCGCCATACTGATTAGAATTGAATATTGCCTTCGGCTGGCCATTAAAATTTTGGAACCAGTCGTTCGCATTCAAAGCGGTGTTGCGAAAGAATTCAAACGCCGAGCCGTGAAAGTTGTTGGAACCGCTCTTGGTGATGACATTCACGTTGGCGCCTGGATTGCGTCCGTAGCCGGCATCGTAGGTCGAGGTTTGGATCTTGAATTCCGCAATGGAGTCGGGAATCGGAATCGCAAAGGATCCGAATTCGACACCTTCACCACCCGTGTTAAAACTGAACCAATTGTTGATGGGAACCCCGTCCTGAAGGTAGGTATTCTGGGCCGTGCCCCCTCCGTTGACGGCGATGAAAGTTGCGCCCTTTCCGATGTAGGCGGCGTTCGTGACCGCGGCATTTGCTCCCGCAGATAGAGCCAACAGGTTCGTGTAGTTCCGCGTGTTCAGAGGAAGCTCCGTGATCACGCGTGCGCTTGCCACCGTGCCCAGCGCGGAATTTTCGGTCTGCACCGTCTCAACCGAACTTTCCACGGTCACGGTTTGTGCTTGAGCGCCCACATCCAACTTCCGGTCGAGAACCTCTGTTTCCGTCACTCTTACCGAAGCCGAAGGGACCTCCACGGTCTTGAATCCGGCCGCCTCAAACCTCACCCGATAATTTCCAGGGGGCAACAAACTGATTTTGTAGGTGCCGTCGGACCCCGTCATTGCGGTTCGGGCTTGATCCGTGCTCAAACTTGTGGCGGTGACGGTAGCGCTCGGAACCACGGCGCCCGAAGGATCCGTGACCGTGCCGGTCAGTGCTCCGGTCGCGGCCGACTGGGCCATCACACAAGGAGTCCAGGTAAGAAATACGAAAGCCAAAGCAAAAAACCAGCGGGGCACAATATGCTTATCCTTCACCATTCTTCGGTCCTCCTGCTGTTTTTCTTACGCCCCGCAAGAGTCCACGTGCGCGGCATCAGATCGAACGGTAGACTTCTATCTGACCCGCCCAGTTACTTCACCTCGCCAAAGTTGTCAAGAAGAATCTGGCCGACGCACGAAAAGCACAAGAAGGTTACTAGGTATTTCTAGATTTCCAGGTTTGAAAAGAAGCCAATCAACACATGAGTGGGGCCGGTACCTCTAGAACGAGTACCTTATCCCCGGCGTTTTCACCCTGATTTTGTATATCGTCGTGCGGCAAGCGACGTAGAGCGCTTTGCTATCGGTATCGCCAAAAGAAAGGTTCGCACAGATCTCCGGCAGGCGGATCGTGCCCAGGTGTTTGCCCTCGGGCGAGATCACGACGATGGTGGGTCCCGGGGCTGTCTCCCAAATCCCGGGTGCTTTGTCGTCCTGCATGTCATAAAACATTTTTCCGTTAGTAACGGTGTCATCCGGCTGCACTTCGTAGCGCCTGACATAATTCCGTACACTGGCGTTCACATACAGATACTTTTCATCCGGAGAGAAGGCAAGTCCGTTAACGGCGGGCATGTCCTTGACGGCCGCCGATACCTTGCCATCCTTGATCATGAAAACCGCGCGCAGGTCCCCGGCACCACCGGTAAAGTAGATCGCTCCGTCTTTCTTAACAATGATATCGTTCGAGCCGGTGATCCTATTCCCCTCGTAGCGATCAGCCAAGACAGTGCGCTTGCCGTTTTTTTCGATCCGATCGATTGAACCGCCCGTATTTGTCGCGATGAGCAGCCTGCCCTCCCGATCCAAAGCCAGACCATTCGAGCCGATTAGGTACCACTTGCGTTCGTTCGGGGCCTGGCCGGGGCTCGCCATACCAACGCGAAAAATGTCGAATCCCGCGTACCCGCTGTGGTCCAAATACAAAGACAATTGGCCGTCAGGAGTCAGCTTATAGATCTGGTTTGTCCACATATCGCTGAACAAGACATATCCGCTATTTCCTTTTTTTTGCACCCACGTGATGCCTTCGGTGAATCCGAAACCGCCTTTTACCGTCTGCAATGCGGCATCAGGGGAGATCAGCGCATCGAACGTCGGATCCAATTGAACGACGGGCTTGTCGGCTGCAAGTTGATTAGGCTTCGGTCCGGAGTCGTTATTTTGGGCAGCGCTCGGCAGCGTTAGGGATAGTCCAATCACGATGCCCGCCGCAATGAGAGCCAATCCACGCATGAACACCCCCATTAGCCCTAAAACGAGTACCTGATCCCAGGAGTTTTCACTCTGATTTTGTAGATCGTCGTGCGGCCAGCAATGTAGATAGTCTTGCTATCATTATCGCCAAAGGAGAGATTTGCGCTGACCTCGGGCAGGCGGATCGTGCCCAGGTGTTTGCCGTTGGGCGAGAGCACCCAGATGGCGGGTCCGGGGCCTGTCTCCCAAACGTTTCCCATTGTGTCCACTTTCATGCCGTCGGTAATCCCGCGTGCTTTGTCGTCCCGCATGTCAAAAAACATTTGGCCGCCAGTGAGCGTGTCATCCGGCTGCACCTCGTAGCGCCTGACGTAGTTCATTTGACTGGCGTTTACATACAGGTATTTTTCATCCGGCGAGAAGGCAAGCCCGTTCGTAGCGGGCATATCGTTGACTACCAAGGATACTTTGCCGTCTTTGAGCATAAAAACACCGCGTTGATCCAATTCCTTCGTAGGATCCTTGGCTCCACCCCGCATACCGCCAGTGCCATCAGTGAAGTAGATCGCTCCATCCTTCTTAACGATGAGATCGTTCGTACCGCCAAACCTCTTCCCGTCGTAGCGATCGGCCAAGGTTGTGCGCTTGCCGTTTTTTTCGATCCGATCGATGGAACGGCCCGACCATGTCGCGATCAGCAGCCTGCCCTGCCGATCCAAAGCCAGACCATTCGAGCCGAATTCGTACCACTTATCTTCGCCCGGGTCCGGGTCTGGGCTTGGCATACCAACGCGAAAAATGTCGAATCCCGTGTACCCGCTATGATCCAAATACAGAGACAGTTGTCCATCGGGCGTCAGCTTATAAATCTGGTTTGTCCACATATCGCTGAACAACACATATCCGCTATTTCCTTTTTGCACCCACGTGATTCCCTCAGTGAATCCAAAACCGCCTTTTATCTTGGCTATTTCGGCATCAGAGGAGATTAGCGTATCGAACGCCGGATCCAATCGAACGACAGGCTTGTCTGCCGCAAGTTGACTAGGCTTCGGTCCGGAGTTGGGGTTTTGGGCAGCGCCAGGCTGAATTAGGAATATTCCGACGACTCCCGCCCCAAAGAGAATCCATCCGCGCATAAGTGCCCCCTTTAGCTTGAACTCCGATTTCAGTTCGGACTTCGGGTGGGTCCGGCTCCAGTTGATCGCTTTCCAGGGGATAGCGTTTGGCTTCCACGCGGCTCACTCACGGTTGGTGGAGTCGAGATGGCACTGCACATCCACAATGTGTTGCGTCATCACACTTCTCGCGCGCACGGCATCGCGGCTGCTCACTGCTTCGAAAATGCTGCGGTGGGACGTCACCACGCGGGAACGCATCTCGTAGGTGAGTTTGGAGCGGGAAATCGGATCCCGAATCGATTCGTTGACGGCATTTACAACAATGTTCAGAACCGAATTATGAGCAGCCTCGGCCACCCGGGAATGAAATTCCAGGCACCCGCGCCCGCTTGGGCCGCTGCAAGAGTCAGGCCGACTGTTGAGCCAGCCTGTCTGCAATTTTTTTTCTTGAGCGAGTACAACAGCCTCCATCGCGCGCAGGTCAGCCGGGGTAGCGCGCAAGCTTGCGAGCCTGGTGATTTCAGGCTCCAAAATAGCGCGCACTTCGCTCAGGTGCGCGCTATTTGCTCGTCCCAGCTTTACGACGGTGTTAAGCGAATCGAGTAAAGCACGCAGCGCATTGTCGAAGTCGGCGACAAAGGCACCACCCCCGAATCCCTGCTTGATCGTGAGCATTCCTTCTTTTTCGAGGGCTCGGAGGGCTTCCCGAAGCGCCACACGACTGGTCTGAAAGCCGTCCGCCATTTCGCGCTCGGGAGGCAATTTATGGCCTGGAGCGAGCAGGCCGCCAAAAATGGCTTGGCGAATTTGATCGGCCACGGATTCATGAACTCGTCGTCGCTTTAGTCCGGTGATTTTAAACCCAGGCTCCATACCGATGCCGTCGTCCGACTCCTAAATCGTGTATTTCCGACGGGGCAATATACCATAGGGTCTTAGGTTAGCCCCACCCACTTCTGTGCCAGCGTCCTGGCATCTCAAAAGAAAGTACAGGCCCAGTTGAATAAGGACATTACAAGGAGTGTCGGGTACAAATAATCTTGACATTACCCGAAAAGGTCTGATATTAGGCCAGCCAGGAATTTCATTTTGAAGAATCGAGATATCCGTAGACAGGTTAAGAATTAACACGCCAAAAAAGCAAAAGGTATGGGGTTGTCAATGAGGATAGCGATAGCCTGCAGTGTCCTAGGGGCCCTTGCTTTGTTGTTTTCCCCGACATTTGTGTCAGCCCAGACTGCTGGAACTGGGGCGTTGACGGGCACAGTTACAGATTCGTCGGGCGCTGCAATTGCCGGTGCGATGATCACTGCGACGAACACCGGGAATGGCCAAACTCGGGTGACCACCACAGGAACGGACGGGAGTTACAAATTTAGCTTACTGCAGCCGGGCGCTTACAAAGTCAAATTTGAGGCATCCGGGTTCGGTGTGGTTGAAGTACCTTCGGTCCAGATCGACGTCACCGAAACTCCAGAGTTGGACCGCAGCCTGAGTGTAAGTTCGGAATCACAGACAGTCACCGTGCAGGCCAATGCGGAAATTATTCAGACGACAAGCTCAACCTTGGGCAACGTAGTCGGGTCAAACACTGTCGCAGTGCTTCCCCTGAGTACCCGGAACTATGTGAACCTGATCGCAATGGCCGCGGGTGCCAGCGCCGACGTTAATGACGCCACAGGACTCGGCAAGGGATGGTTAATCACGTCCGTCAACGGAGCCAACAACACGCAGAATAATTACCAGATGGATGGGGCGCCGATTGATAATTGGGCGAGTTTTAACGTGGGGAATGACAGCGGTTTCTTCGCGTCCCTTCCAGTTCCCAACCCTGATGCTATTCAGGAATTTAAGATACAGACCTCGACGTATGACGCAAGTTACGGACGGAATGCGGGAGCCAACGTCAATGTGGTCACCAAGTCGGGCACCAACCAATTCCACGGCACGCTATTTGAGTTTTTCCGCAACACGGCGCTTAACGCCAATTCGTGGTTTTACCAGAGAAACGAACTGAGCCAGGGCCTGCCGAATACTCGGCCGGTGTTGAACCAGAACCAATTTGGCGGCACTATTGGGGGCCCGATCAAGAAGGATAAACTCTTCTTTTTCGCGTCCTATCAGGAGACCCGACAGGTGAATGGGATCTCACTTTATGGTTTCTCCGGTGTGCCCTTGCCTCCGATCCCTGGCGGTAGCCGAGGGACTTGCCCGTCAGGCTGGACGGTCGCGACTCAGTGCGACGCGGCCGCGCAGGCCTTTATAAAGAACCTGGGGGGGGCGAATTGCCCGCCTGTCGGGGTGGCAAATCCTGCAACATCGGCTGGTGGAACGCTTCGCGGCGGCCTCCAAGTGGCTTGCGATGGATCAGATATTAATTCGGTAGCGATCAACCTTTTGCAACTCCAGACGAACGGAAACTATTACATTCCAAGCCCTGTCACTCTACCCTCTGCAGGCTCCACATCACTAAGCACCTTTTCGGATCCCGCGCATTACAAAGAACATCAACTCATTGCCAACTGGGATTACATCATCAATCGCGAGCACACGCTCTCCGGCCGATACATGTATAGCGCGGACCCGACCAACGCGCCTTTTTCTTGCGCCATAGTCAACGGGACTACCGCCAGCTGCGTGCCTGGAGCGCCGATCACCTTTTCGTATCCGGACCATGCGGCAGTTTTGAAGCTTACGTCAGTTCTCTCGAATAACCTGGTGAACGAGGCACGCATCTCCTACCAGCGCTTTTCATCAAGCGCTCAGAATCTTGTACCGTTCACAAATTCACAAGTCGGCATCCAGGGACTCACTCCGCAGGTTAATCAACTGACGGCTCTGAATGTGACCAATCAATTTGTCGTGGGCGCCAATTCCATCTTCGGCGTGAATATCGAGGAAAATCAATTTCAGGGCGCTGACGGGCTGTCCTGGACGCATGGCAAACATAGTTTCCGAACGGGCGTGGAATTTGGCCGCTACGACATGACCACCTATCTCCCAAGTATCGAGATCGGGCAGCCAACCTTTCCATCTTTTGCGGACTTCCTGATCGGAAGGGGATCCTGCCCGGCGGGCACCTTTGGCCCCGGAGCCGGGCAATGCAATGGCGCAAACCCCGGTGCCTCGAACGGCACTGCTTTCAGCAATCTTTCCACGATCGGTACGAACCTTACCGTGAGGGCTTACAACGGCCAACTCAATCAAACCTTCAAAGCCAATGACATCGATGCCTTCATTCAGGACGATTTTAGGGTGAACTCGCGTTTGACGCTGAATCTCGGGCTGCGATGGGAATATGCCGGATTCCCGGCGGCGGCGGACGGAGGCTGGAGCGACGTCTGGCCAAACCTAGTCAACACTCAGCTCATCCCAGGAAATTCACCGGCCACGGCCAGTCTGGTCGGGTACGTCGTTCCTTCAAATTTTCCGGGGCCGGTTCCCTCCGGCGTAAAGCAGAGCGCCAACACCTATCTCGAACAAACCGGGCCACCGCGGGATGATTTCGCTCCGCGTGCCGGCTTTGCATGGCAGCCGTTCGCAACCGGTCGCTTCGTCTTGCGTGGCGGATCGGGGATATTCTACGACCGTCCGAACGGACATTTTCTTGCGCTCGACGGTATCACGACGCCACCATTCGGTATCACACCTGCCTTGTCGCCATCGGCAAGTCTGGCGAACCCCTTCGTGTTGCCGCCTGTGATCGCGGGTCCAACTGGAACGCCGGGATGGCCGGGACGATGGGTGGACTTCACTAGTGGTGCAACTTCCAACTTGTCCGGGCGGGGCGTGGAACCAAATTTCACGGTTGCGACCGTTTACGAATGGAATTTGAACACGCAGACCGAGTTCCTGCATAACTGGGTTCTCGAACTGGGTTACGTCGGGTCTCACGGTATACACGTATCAGGATTTCTGCCCGTCGCGGGTGTAACCTCCGGCGGAAACGCCGAGCCCATCAACCTGGCCCAGCTCGCTACTCCTAGCAATCCGGTCTCTTGCGGGTTCGATGGAGTGCCAACTCATTGCATCACGAGCAGCACGACCGCGAACATCTCCGAACGTGTACCTTATCTTGGGTTTGCAACCTCCTTTGCTCCCAACTCAAGCACAGGTGGGTACATATACAACAGCCTGCAAGCGACAGTGCGAAAACAGATCTCTCACGGTCTCCAATTTCAGGCGGCGTACACATGGTCTCGAGCCTTCGTTAACTATTTTGTGGGCAACGCCGCTGCTACCCAGCCGGGTATCAATCCGGTGATTAGCGTATACGGTCCGAACAGCCAATATCGCCCGCATCGACTGGTAGTAAACTACGGGTGGGCTCTGCCTTTCGGGAATCATAAGGGCGTTCTTGGCCTCGTGTCGAGCGGATGGAATTGGTCCGGAGTGGTTGTTATCCAGGATGGTACGCCTCTAGTGATAACAGACAGTCGAGATGGGACAATTTTTACGAACGGTGGCGGCCCGGTTGCACGAGCAACGCTTTGCCCTGCTCAGACGAGTGCCAACATACTCACATCAGGAAGTTTGACCTCCAAAGTCACCAGTGGCTTGACCGGTGGACCGGGATATCTAAACAAGACTGGAGTGTTTTGCGCTCCCCAAGCAGTTGGCGGTGGAACGGGATATGGTGGCGATGGCCTCGGCACGGTGCTGGGTCCGGGCGAGAACAATTGGGATATGTCACTAGCCAAGACATTTAAGGTGAAGGAATCGCAAACGGTGGAGTTCCGGACAGAGTTTTTTAACACATTCAATCACCCGCAATTTCTGAATCCTTCCACCAACGTGGCGCTGGCAAGTTTCGGGCAGATCACGGCCACCTCAGTGAATCCACGCCTGATTCAATTTGCGCTGAAGTATCTATTCTGATGCCCGATTTGATGGCTTCATGGACAAAGGAGAATTCTGCATGCGACTCACGCATTGGATCATGTTGTTAGGCTTGATGGCCGTGGCCTTCCCTCTTTCCGCGCACCACGGATTTCAGGCGGAGTACGATGGAAGCAAGATCATCTATGTCACCGGCACCTTAACCAAAGTAGATTGGGCGAATCCGCACATTTATGTCTATGTGGACGCAAAAGATGATCAGGGCAAGCAGACATCGTGGATGTTTGAGGGCTCCGCCACGACCCTCGTAGAGAGGAATGGAACTCGTAAGGCGGATCTTGTTTCAAGTATCGGTAAAACGGTCACCATCAGAGCGACGCCGGGCAGGAGTGTCATGAACCCGATGCGGGGAGCTGCCGAAACCATTAAAACGGCGGATGGGCGAGAGCTGATTATGGGCGGCAGGAGATATTCAGGCGGCGGCAACAATATCGGGAATTGAACAGAGACTCTGCCAATGACATTTAAGGGGATTTGCAAATGAAACGTTACTGTCGCAATTGTGCTCTCGGTGCCATAGCTTTGGTGCGCCGATAGAGATCCGACTGCGAAGAGCGTGGCGAAAATAATCACAATGACGGAAATCTTATATCGCAAGGCAGTCCTCCCTATCCGAGACCGACAATATACGCTCCGGGAGCTAAGGCTTATTTACCCCGGAAACCGCTCCTAATCACCTAGTTTTTCTGGGCCGCCGCTTCCTTCAACAATTCCTGGTATTCGTCCTCGTCAAAATAGCGCTCGTCCAACCCGGAGGGCGAGATGTACTTGATGCCATTTGGATTCAATACTTGCACGTCCTGGTTATTTGTACAGTAGTACTCACTGAGAGGACTTTGGCCAATCGTATAGTGATTTGGGTTGGAAGTCCACGGCTTCGTCAAAACCTTTGGATCATCAACTGTGACTTGATAGAGCAACGTATTCGAGTCCGGGCGCTTGAATCGCTCGGTCAAATGCATCACGTCGCTAGGAAACCAAGCTATGTTTCCGCCGGGACCCGTGAGCCATGTGTGCGTATCGATACCGATCACGTCGACTACTAAAGTGTCTCCCTCCCAGTGGCCTACCGCGTCGCCGTTGAACTTGGGAGACGGGTCTTTTGGATGCTGGCGTCCATCGGTCCAAATGGTGCGGAATGTGGCATCCAATTCAGCCAATATCACGACCTTTTTGTCCGTTTGAACGATCTCCAGCGGATATGGGTTCTTTGTGATAAAACCTGGAACACCGAGCGGCTCACACGTCAAACAGGGCTCCGCTTCTTGCTGAGACCCAAACCTCTTCTGCTTCAGCGCTACCCAGGGTTGGAA
>Ga0206953_1031_pt1 | contig 30637 bp, 28 predicted proteins | sample Alteio_BWOrgHeat_36_FD_152977 | JGI IMG/M metagenome (GOLD analysis project Ga0206953, IMG submission 152977) | Enriched cells from forest soil in Barre Woods Harvard Forest LTER site, Petersham, Massachusetts, United States -... | ecosystem: Environmental > Terrestrial > Soil > Temperate forest >...
CTGGGGCCATAAATATCAGCATCGAGCAGCCCTACTTTCGCGCCATCTCGCGCAAGCTGCACGGCTAGATTTGCAGCAACAGTGGATTTACCAACACCACCTTTTCCGGAGGCAATAGCGATGGTGTTCTTCACACCTGGCAATACTTCGCCACCATGTTGTTTGGAATTCGCTTGTGGAACGCGCGACGTCATTTTCACCTCAACATTTCCAACTCCGGCAATTTGCTCGACAGCCGCTTTGGCCTGACCTTCGAGTTGATCCTTAACCGGACAGGATGGCGTGGTAAGTTCGAATATGAAACTAACTTTTTCTCCGTTGATCGCAATATCCTTGATCATCCCAAGGCTTACGACATCTTGATGGAGATCGGGATCTTGAACGGCGCGGAGAGCGGCCAGAATATCAGATTCGCTGAATGTGGAGGAGGATTTTGAGAATAGACCCATGAAAAATGCTAAACGTTAGTGCGCGCAAAACGGGGTATAACCAGTATAAGTTCGATTGGCTTTCGAACTTCATTTAGTTTATCTCCTGACATAGATTACATGAAGATCGAGAAGCGTGTCGAGGACATAATTTCGTTGAATAAAATCTTTTATTTCTGGCGTGTGCGACATAGAGTTATAAAACAATGTGTTTTCGGTTGCACCTACATCTCGTGAAATCACAATGAAACGCGGAGTCTTCGAAGTGAATGATTGAAATAATTCGGTCCTCCACTGCCGTTGATAATCTGTAAGCTTGCCGGTATAGCTCGGTAATAATAATTGTAATTCGCCTTGGAACCTGTTCGTTTTTCGTCGTGGAGTGCGCCACAAAACTCCAGGATCCCCGATGACTTCTATAAATTCATCAGAATTCGTATGATGAGTCAAGTAGGAAGCAATAAAGGAATCTTCATGTATAAGTCGAAATGTTTCAGGGAAACAGCGATATGCCGATTCAATAGAGAATGGCCCTTCCACAAAGGAAGCCGCAAGCCGCCAGGGATAAAGAACTGATGCAATCGCTACCATCACTGCTGCAATAAACTTGGGACGCCAACGTCCAAGGGGTCGGGTTATGTCTGAGAGTGTTTTCGTCAGAACAGGAATAAAGCAGGCATAGAATGGTGTGAAATGAACGGCTGCCAGTGCCTGTTGTGAAAACATTCCGAATAGCATTACACCCAAAAAGAGAACTAAGAACGATCGCTCATGGGGGGACGCGACAACGCAAGGTAACCCCCTCACACGGCTAAAGACATACACAATAATCCAACCGGTGCCTAGAACAAACACCATAAGCGTACGAAGCTCCAGGAGATTATAAAGATACCAACGAAATCGTGCAGCACTCGGGGGAATATGAGAATAGACATCTGCATTATATCGAATGGCGGCATAATATGCCTTTTGGATTCCGCCTGGCGTTAAGGCATATGGAACTATAGCAAGCACAATGGGCACAAGGAACCCAACGAGCACGAAGCCAATAGCACGAAAATTTGTTAGACCATATAAGGTTATTACAGGAACAACAAGGAGCAGGGCATAGGTCGGTCTGATAACAGTAGCGATTCCAATCATACACCCGCCAGCGATCATAAACCAAGTACCCAAACGAGAATCCCTCTGTCTCGAGGCTTTGGCAAAAAAGAAAATTGAAGAAACAATAGGCAGAACGGCGAATGAATCTCGCTGCCCCATGCAATCCCATCGTCCGTATGCATAAAACAAGGAAAAGATCGTGCACCCCAACAGTGACTCAGTATCCGACAACCACAATCGGCTTGTCCGATACAGCACCAGCGTTGTGATCAATATTGCTAAATACTCAACAAACCGGAAAGCTATCATCGAATTGCCAAAGAAATAGATCGCGACCGCGTGTGCAACCGTCACGCCGGGAAAAGCATTGTCCCAAGCACCGATATACGGCAGTTCACCGTAATGAACGAATACGGAACCGATCCATTGCCACACATCAGTATCGACATTGAAAGGATAAAGGAAGATGGCAGGCAAAATGAGCGCCGAGATCACAAAGAAAACGATCACCCGCTGATTCGAATACATCGATCTCATAAAACGACGTTGAAAACCGACTCGGGCATAACTTGCTGACATATAGATTAAGATGTTAGAGAATAAATTTTGTCAAAAAACAGAATACATCCTCTATTAGTTTGAAAAACCTTTTCTTTGATATACGATATAGTTATTGCACAATGTGTCGGAAACCCTATAGTTACTGACGAGTAAATTTTTCAATGTAACAAATATTAAATTCACTTCCTCCTGCGATTCGCTTGTTTCGGGCCTTCCGCGAAAAGCTGTTGTATCGAATCGCTCGACAACGATCAAAGCCGGTTTCTTCCGAACGAGGGAATCGGTCATTACAATCAGATCGGAATCGGGAATAACTCCGCTGGTGAAAAGCAATGAATACACAAAACGTGCCGCCGGGATTCTTCCTGATTTCCAATAGGCTCCCGGCTCTTCCCCAAAAATAAATACTCCATCAGTCGGTGATGTGTGAGCGGAAAGATATTTCGCAAGCGAATCGGTTCCGGCCGGATAGTAAAGACTTTCCCTAGCACCAAGCGTTGTCACATAAGCAGAATGATCTCGAATGGAAAGCAATGCATCAGAGCAATAATGAATGCGCCTCCGCGCACTTGGTGTGATCGTGAGTGTCACCAGCAAAAGTGCGATCATTCCAAAAGCTGCTGTTGCGAAATTCCTTTTCTGAATCAACTCGTAAAGATACAGCGAACAAATAGCACAAAGCATTATAAGACCCGGCAGCAACACCACATACTGATAACCCCACCCCTTGTTCTGCACAATAACTGACACCATTCCTGCAACAAGGAACAACAGTGGCATTCTCACCAATCGAAGGAATGCTTTATCGCTTTTAACAAGTGCAGTAACTATTGCAGCAACGGCAAGAATGCTCCAGATGTCTAAGTATGTCCACATTGCGCGCGGCAAGCTCCACATTCCGAATTGGGAGATCTCGCTTGAATGATGCGTGAGTACACTATATGTAATTCGGAGATACTCACTAAGACTCCCCTCGATCGCTAATACTCCAAGCTGAAGTACCGTCCACAAAATAAATCCCGCAAAAACGGAAAGAATTCCTTGTGCGAATTGCGCTCGATCCCTGAAAAATATTTCGAGTATAATTGGGATGAAAAAAATCGCATTCGTCGTTTTAAAGAATGTTGCTATAGCTATGAAAATACCAGTCAGAAACAACGAATATCTTGACAGCACATTATTGTTCAAAGCTAATACAACCGCGCCGATGATGAATGCAAGCGAATATGATTCCGTTTGTGCCGTATCTGCAAGACCGAGCGAGAGCAGCGTGAGTGCCAACAATATCGCGGCGAGTGGCCCTGCCCATTTTTGCAAGATAGCACTTCCGAATTGAGCGGCTTCCCTCTGCGTCGCTACAATAATTCCTACGAATGCGATAATGGCAAAGATATAATCGGATAATCGGATAACAAATTCACTCTTTCCAAATATCCATTGGAAAAGGGCATAGATGTAAAAAACATTCGGCGGCTTTACGTCCCACGCATCGACATAGAGCTTCTTGCCTTGAAGAAGTAACGAACCGATCTCGGCAAAGATATTTTGATCCAGCCCCAGCGACCAAAAAAGCGATGGCAGATAGATTAGGCCGCATAGTGCGACCACGATCCAGGGGCGACGAATGAGGAATGAAGGCGTGATGATGAATAATGAATGATGAAGACCCGAAATTGGTTGCTATTATTTTCCGCCTCATATTATTAATCACGAAAAGTCGTTTCCAGAAGAGGAGAACTCGCTCATTCGCGAGCAGATCCGCGGTGCCCATGAGGATCGCAATTCTTCTCGACGTAAGCTCTCGAAAAAACGGGAAAGGCTTTCACTTTCTGAGAATAAGGAGGATACCTCGGCTCTAGCAGCACGGGTTATCACAACGGAAGGCCCATATTATGTGCTTCGTCTTGATGATGGAAGTGAAGTTCGAGCAAAGACGTACAAAAGCACACGAAGCGCAAACCCGAATGCCACTTTAGTCGCGATCGGAGATAAGGTGAAGTTTGCTTCCCACACAGAAGATAATAGTGACGATGGGAGTATATCCGATTATCTCATCGAGGAAGTCCTCCCCCGCCGCACCAAGCTTTCGCGCCGCGCGGCCGGAAGGCGCGAAGCATTCGAGCAGGTCATTGTCGCTAATGTAGATGTACTCGTCATCGTCGTGTGTGTAGGCAAACCAAAACTTCGTTCTGGGATTATTGATCGATATGTTGTTGCCGGAGTCGAAGGCGGGCTTGACATCGTAATTGCCATCAACAAAATGGATATTGCTTCCGAAGCGGAAAAGGATGAAGCCCAGTATTTTCAGGATGTTTATCAGGAAATTGGATATCCGGTGCTTCTTATGTCAGCTTCCAGCGGCAGCCGGATCTCCGAATTAAAGGAGTTAATAGCTGGAAAGATAAGCGTATTTGCAGGCCACTCCGGGGTGGGCAAAAGTTCTATTGTAAATGCAATTTTAGGCCGTAAAGCCGCTCAGATCGGCGCTCTTCAAAGGAAATTCAAGGGCGGAGCACATACCACTGCTGCCAGCACTCTTATTCCCGTCATATCCATGCCAGATACATATATCGCCGATACCCCCGGCGTTCGTGAATTTGCAAATTTCGCCCTCGACCCCCAAAACCTGAAATTCGCCTTTGTGGAATTTCTAAAATTTCAGGAGCGTTGCGCGATTCCGAATTGTTCACACATCCACGAGCCGGGCTGTGCAGTCCGGCAAGCCCTCGAGGACGATCTGATCTCGATCGATCGTTACTCGAATTACCAAAAACTGTTCGAAGAAGCTAAAAAAGAAGAATTAACACGCCTTTACAACCCATGAAAAATTTATCCATGTCAACATTTCGTCGCAGTCAGGGAGTGGCTTTTGCTGCTCTGCTCTCCCTTTCGGTGAGTGCTGTTTCTTATGCCGGCTGTGCGAAATCGGACTCTCAAACTCCTGCCACCACTAACTCTCAAAACGTAGATCCAAACCAACCTATGTCATCTGCTTCAACCTCAACCACCGATCCTGGCCAGGCGACCACCGCTCAGCCAACAGCACAACCCACTGCTGCCATGACAATGCCGAAACCGCCCAAAGCCGGCGATACTGTCACAACTGCTTCAGGACTTCAATATATCGACATGACGGTCGGTACGGGTGCTTCCCCGGTCAAGGGACAAACGATCACGGTGAATTACACCGGCAAGCTCACGAATGGTCAGACCTTCGATTCTAATGTCGATCCAACCTTCGGCCATGTGCAGCCATTCTCCACAGCTATCGGCGTAGGCCGCGTTATTCCTGCATGGGATGAGGGAATGCTTTCGATGAAAGTTGGCGGAAAACGCCGCCTTATCTGCCCACCGAACTTAGCCTACGGCCAGCGCGGTATGCCCCCAACAATCCCCGGTAACTCCACGCTCATCTTCGATGTCGAACTGCTGAAGGTACAGTAAAAAATCGACACCAAAGTGTAAGGCCGGGTTTTTACCCGGCCTTTTTTTATCCATAAAATCATCCGCGTAATCCGCCTTAATCCGCGTAATCCAGGTTCATTCCCTCAATAAACTGCCCGAACAAATAATCGCTTTCGTGGGGGCCGGGCGAGGCTTCGGGGTGGTACTGCACGGCGAAGATCGGCAGCTTGGTGTGGCGAAATCCTTCCACGGTTTGGTCGTTCAAGTTTAGGTGCGTCAGTTCGCAGTCTTTCGGCATGGTCTTCCAATCGACAGCAAAGCCGTGGTTTTGGGAAGTAATTTCGATCTTATTGGACAGCAAATTCTTCACAGGATGGTTCGCGCCACGATGTCCGAATTTTAGCTTGTAGGTATTCCCCCCTAACGCCAGCGAAAGCAGTTGATGTCCCAGGCAAATCCCAAAGATTGGGTGCTCTTCCCTTTTGATCAGCTTTTTCAGCATCGCGATGGTATCCTTCACTGCATCGGGATCGCCAGGTCCATTCGAGAGAAAAATTCCATCCGGTTTTTGCTCGATAATTTGTTCTAGCGTTGTCGTGGAAGGCATAACCGTCAGCCGCGCACCATGATCGACAAGCTTTCTTAGAATATTTTGCTTGATGCCATAATCGATAACGACGACATGAGGAGCTTTCTTGGCGGATGTTTGCTCCATATCATACACACCATCCGTTGTTACACCTTTGGTTAGGTCAAGACCATCCATCTTGGGACTTTGCCGCGCGATCTCGACGAGTTCGGCATCCGAAAGTGCCTCGGTCGAAAGCACGCCGCGCATGGCACCTTCACTTCGCAGCAATCGGACGAGCCGACGCGTATCGATCTGCTCGATACCTAAAATTCCATTTTGTGCGAGGAATTCATCCAGGCTTTCCGTTGCGCGCCAGTTGGAATAACGCTCTGCATTCTCGCGCACCGCAAAACCAGAGACAAATGGTTTCCATGATTCCAGATCTTCCGCATTCGCACCATAATTCCCCATGAGCGGGTTCGTCATGGTAACGATCTGTCCAGCATACGATGGATCGGTGAGGATCTCCTGATAACCGGTGATGCTTGTGGTGAAAACGACTTCGCCGGTATTGCGCTTCACATCAAGCGCGCCAAAGGCATTGCCGCGAAACACCGCGCCGTTTTCAAGAACGAGCCTCGCGGACAAGGATGAAGGATGAGGGATGAAGGATGAAGGTGATTCTCCGTTGCTCTCGCCGTTGGTTGTAATGGTATCGTGTTTCATAAAAGAATCCCTATTTAAATCATCCTAAAAATCCCGCAAAAATCTCATAAATCTCAGTCAAAAAGAAGGCCCTCACTTTAATGCGAGAGCCTTCAAAATTATCGTCATCATCAATTATTATGCGGTGACGGGCGCTCGTTTCGGTAAGCTCAGTTTTAGCAGTTCATATCCACCGAACAGCACTGCGCTCCATGTGAGATCGCCGAGCAATGTATTCCGATAGAATGGAATGGCCATCGTAAAGCATTGACCGAGTCCAGCAAGCGTGTGCGGATAGAACGATCCATCTCCGAAAACCCACACAGCAAAATTCGTCGCTACAAAAAAAGTCAGCGAGCCGCCAAGCACCGAAGCGATCCATCGCAACAACGTTGCATCTTTTGCATAGAATTTTCCGATTAGCACCGCTACAGCGAACGAAGCATAGACGACCGCCATCAGCTTCCAGTCATAATAACCGATGACCGCATCCGTGATCGCTAATGCAATGAACGGAATGACGATGCCAATTCGCTTCGAACCAAGATATGCTCCAGCGAAAAGCCCCGCAGCCATCACGGCATTGAAATTATAGACGTGCAGCATATTAAAAATGATGCGCGTCGCAATAGCGAAGACCACTAAAAGCCCCGCGAGAAGTGCTTGTTCACGATATTGATTCATGATCTTTTTGATAATTAGTGGTAGAACGCGAAATGTGCAGGTGCGATTCCGGCTGAGCGCGACCACAGCAATGCTCCAGTCGAGGCATTGTAGGCATCAATTGTCCCATTGCCTGTAAAAGCCGCTTGGCCTTGCCCTGGATTGCCTAAATAATAGGCATTTGAAGCGGCATCGTAATATCCTTCATAATAGGATAAAGAATTAGAAAGGATGGGGGCTCCTATCGTATGGTTCACATCATCGAGTGCTCGGAGCGTGCCGTTTTCGATGAGGCTTACACGTCCTCCGGTCGTGAATGTGATGGAAACACTATCGTTCATTGCATTTACGGAATCGACAAGCGCATTCGTGGAAGCATTCACCCAATAGATACGCGGCGCAACCGTTTGGTAAATGCCATCCGAACCAAGCACGATCTGCCCGGAGGAGCTATCCGCGACAGCACGTTCAGGGTCTGAAAGAATGACCGATGATGCAATTTGCTTTCGAGAAGCGAGATCGATAACATGCAAGTGCCCTGGCGCGTTATAGTTACCACTTGTAATAAATGCTTTGTTATCCAAAACCGCGACTGCGATGCTCGGCTCACCAATACCAATGGTATCGACAACGGCATTTGCGGTGAGATCTATAATAGCTGCGCTGGTTTGATTTCGCCGCGTCACGAGCAGCAAACTCGTGCCGATGAGCGCCATTTTATTAGGACCGTCTATTCCCATCGGAATTGTGGCGAGCTTTTTGAGCGAATCCACATCAAGGATATAAATGCTATTCGCACCATTGTCGAGAATGATCGCGCGGTTCCCGTTCAGAAGAATATCGTTTCCTTCGCCCATTCCGGAAAGCACATTATGATCGGAGATGGTGTCCGTCTTCCCTGAATCGGTCTTAAACAGCATCGCATCAAGCGACGAATTATTATGACCAAAAAAACCCTCATTAACGACGAACAGCGTTGGCGAAGGAGCAACCGTAATGATATTAGAGGGCGGATTTGTTGGTGATTCACAGCCCGCAATCATCAATGCTGCGACCGCTGTCAAGGAAATTATATGGAATTTGTGTTTCATGGTTTAATGATAATTTAGTTCAATGGAAAAATTATAAGTTCGGCTCGGAAGCGGATAATCAATGAGGTCTTCGTAATGCTGATTCGTTAGATCGACCACACCCAGCAATAGTTTGAGGCCAAGACCCTCGAAAGAAAATTCGCGGGAAGCGAAGGTCACGTCAATCGTTGTAACTGGCTGAAATTTGCTATTAGGTGTATTTGCAAGATCGGAATATTCATGGCCACGATAACGGGTAAGTACCGAAAGAGAACCGTAATCGCTCCGATCGATCTCTACAATAAAAAGCGAGCGCGTTGGAGAGGAATATGGAAGCTCATTTCCATAATTGGGATCGCCAGGAGTGATGTTTCTGGCAGAATCCAATGTATAACTTTCTTCAACGCGGATGGACGTTCTTGCATCGAACGAATATTTGACACTCGCACGGAATTCAATTCCCTTCGATTCGACTTCCCTAATATTGACGGCCGTCCACTCCGTGCCGATATAGGGCTGCCAGACTATCTCGTTAGAAATATGGGCTAAAAATCCTGTTACACTGAATTTGGCAGAGTATGAGTTCCACTCAGGCTCAAAACCGATGGATGCTTGCCAGTTCTCTCCGCTTTCAGGTCTAAGATTAGCATTCCCCCCAGGATTCCAATACAGATCGTTCAGCGTTGGTGCGTGGAAACTTTTGCTGTATGCTCCGCCGAAATAAAGATCGCAAATTGGTGCATAATTTATCGCAAGCTGTGGAAGCACTTCTGTAAGAGCAAGATCGGAAATGTTTTCAAGACGGACGGAACCATTCACCTGTACATTCTCGAAAGGAAGTAATTTTACCGCTCCATACGCGCTGGTTCGATAGCGTCCGATGATAGAATCGCCATTGGGCGTTTTGTTCGTCGTACCTGCGAGATTAGTGTGCTCTGCTTCGATGCCGCCGAATGCCTCGATCGCAGAATTAATGGAATAACTTGCTCGCGCCGATGCGTCGATCAAATTATTCCAGGCACTGTCATTCGTGGCATAGTTGGGATCGCGGTAACTTTCGAACTGTCGCTGCCATCCGATCGAGAACGTGGATGAAAGCGGGCCATCATCATGATCGGCTTTGATCGCCCCGTAAGTCTGGGCATCTGTTTGACGAGCAACGAGCGATGATGCACCGAAACCCGGTGTCGTGACCTGCCCCCCCGCTCCACGATTCGCGTAAAAATAATTACCGAGAAAACGAATGGTTGTATTATCAGAGGCTGTCCATAGTGCAGCAAGATTTGCACTTCGAATTGCCGCATCGTTGTTTTCGCGCAGAACATTTGGATGAGACGAATCCTGATAGAACGGAAATACACCCGTCGATTGATCTAATGACCCACCAGCGATAATGGAAAGAGATGGTAATGGTCTTAGCGATGCCTTTGCATAATAGGAATTGGTCGGAAAGCCATTCGATCCATCATACAATGTTTGTTCGCTGCCAATGGTAAGCGTATTAGAATCCCGAATTTCACTTACAAGATTTATCGCTGAACCAATGGCATCACCTCCGAGCAAGACGGCACTCGATGCGGGAATTAATTCCACATGTGAAATCCCATGAAGCGTAAGCTGACCCAGATCGGTCTCACCAAGCTGCTCATTCGTGACTCGAATGCCATCGCGATAGAGAATGGTATATTCCGCAGGCAATCCGCGAAAGCTTGGAAGCGACACAGAGCCAAGTGACCCATATTGGCGAATATCGAGCGAGGACGAAATAGCTTGCAGCGCATCGGCTGCGATCATGGAACCCGTTCGGTGAAAAAGCTCGTCGGTAGGTTTTATTTCAGCTTGACGAGGATCGACAGATGGAAGATCGCTCGGACGCAGCGCGGTGATCTCGACCGTCTTTGGAGGCAAATGCTTTAGCGTATCTTGCGATTGTGCGCGTGCAATCACACAGCTAAAAGCTATGATAATAAACGGCGCAAAAATAAAAATTCGCGACAAAAAAAAGCTCCTATACGGCCTTTTGTGGGCGAGCATAGGAGCACGAAAAATCGAGCGAGCACGCGCAAACTAAAGTTTACGCTACAATTCGATTGTCTGTAACTCCTGCCTCTCCCTCGAAGGCAAAACGGATGACCGATCATCCGCCGGATGACCGATCGCCCTTGTGAATTAGAATGATGTGGCAGGTCTCCTGGCTTCTCCGATTTTGCCTTCCCAGGTTGCTTACAAGCAGCCCAGTGGACTTCTTAATGGAGTTACAGTTGCGGGGCAGCTCTCGAATTAGCTCTGTAATGAGCGTCACGAGATTCCCTTTTCACCTCGCGCTTTAAGCGAGGCACCACATACTTAGGCTACAAATATACGAAATTTTTGCCGATGGTCTGTCTTTTCGCTCGTATATTTGTATTTTCTTAATCATTCAAATCTAATGGATCACTCAAATATTTCTACTTCATTCGACATTGCCGGCCGCAGGATCTCAAAACATCTTGGCGTCGTGCGCGGCATTATCGTTCGCTCGCGCTCGATCGTCGGTTCGTTCGCGGCGGGATTGCAAACCATCTTCGGCGGCAACATCACGATATACGCGCAACTGTGCGAAAAAGCGCGGCAGGACGCTTATGAACTCATGGTTGCTCACGCAGAACAGCTCGGCGCCGATGGCATCATCGGTGTCCGCTACGATGCAACAGAGATCATGAGCGGCGTCAGCGAAGTGCTCTGCTATGGCACGGCAGTAAAACTGGAATAGAACCTGGATTACGCTGATTTTAAGGTGATTACACAGATGATCTTCTGCATTGTTATTATTCAAAATTTTCATCGCGGACGCACTTAAATAAATTATTCTCATTTCAAATCCGTTAGCCCTCCGCGTAATCCATAAAATCAGCGTAATCCAGGTTCATGTTAGCTTTTTCCGTCCGGCGGCTTATCTATTCCATCCTCGTGATCTTCGGGGTGGTGACGGTCGTCTTTTTCATAATGAATTTGCTGCCTGACCCCGCGCGTATGATGCAAGGACAACGCGCCGATCTTGCCACGCAAACGGCTATTCGGCATCAACTTGGGCTTGATCTTCCCGTCTGGCAACGATACGTCCGTTTTATCGGTAATGTCGCACAGGGCGATCTGGGAAGATCATTCACATCGAACCGCCCCGTTCTTTCAAGCATTTGGGATCGATTCGGCGCAACGGCTACTCTTGCATTAAGCGCCATGTTGATCGCATCCGTGCTTGGTGTTGGAATTGGGGTGGTCAGCGCAATTCGTTCCTATAGCCTCTTCGATAATGCCTCAATGCTATTCGCACTGATCGGAATTTCCGTTCCCGCTTTTGTGATGGGCTTACTTGCAATGCTTGTCTTCGGTTCCTGGCTCGATCTGCTTCCCGTTTCGGGATACATGTGGGAAGGTGGCGAGCTGCACATCGAATATCTGATACTACCCATGATGGTACTAGCCATCCGGCCTGTTTCTGTTATTGCTCGTGTGACGCGGTCGAGCATGTTAGAAGTAATGACCAGCGATTACGTACGCACCGCAAAAGCCAAAGGCGCACCGTGGAAGACGATCGTCCTCAAACATGCACTCCGAAATGCTTTGAATCCGGTAGTGACAACAGTCAGTGCGTGGCTTGCCGGATTGCTCGTCGGCACCTATTTCATCGAGTATATTTTCAACTGGCCGGGCATTGGATTGCAGGCCGTCGATGCCATCACGCGCAGCGATTTCCCGATCATTCAGGGAACCGTAATTTTTTCTGCCGGAATCTTCGTTGCTGTGAACTTTATCGTTGATCTTATTTATGCACGATTGGATCCGAGAGTGAAACTAAGTTAAACTTTTTCAATAACTGTCATCCTGAGCGGAGTTCTTTTCAACGCGCATCGCCCACGATGCTTGGAGAAAAGAACGAAGTCGAGGGATCTCGGATAGTTTTACAGCCGGTTTCTTGTATGACACATTACATCCGTGTGTTATTAACTGGAACGCCGAAACTTAGTGGTTTATCGGGAATGTTCAACTTCCGTTCCAAAAAATACAACCTTGTGATTTAATCCTCAATTTTTTTATGGGAGATTTATACCAATGAAATACTTCTCGACATGTGTGATTTCATTATTATTGCTTCTACTCACCGGAGGAGATGCAATGTCGCAAAAAATAACGGTTTCGTTCGACGCAATCGCTATGGCCAAAAATGGGGTTGGCCTTGCAAGCGAAACCGATAGCAAGCCTGACTATAACTTTACCTATTTTCTCGATCGCTCTACAGATTATGGGCGATCATGGCATCGACTTTCTGCAAAATTACCTACGGGACACATTTACGAATTGGCATGTTCTAACGGCACAACATTCATAGCAGGATGCATTGCAGGATTCACCACAGGGCACTCACCAAAGACCGTAATTTTACTTTCGAATGATTCTGGCATGAGTTGGAAAGAAGTGTATTCTGACACGAACGTAGGCTCTATTACAAATTTTTGCACTCTAGGAAATGGCCTTTGCTTTGCTGGTTCGCAAAGGGGTTCCATACTTAAATCTATAGATGGAGGTATTTCCTGGCAAAATATCGGTGGCCCCTCTGGTGAATTAATAAGAAGCATTGCATTTGGCGATGAGAAACATGGCGTTGCGGTGGGAGGGTATGAAATATTTCGGACACTTGATGGGGGTTCTGGATGGGAGGAATGCCAGTTTGATCCTGGGGTTGGTAGACCAAATTTTTTCTCGGTTTCTGCAACCGATGCGTCATATTTAGTTGTAGGCTGTGAACGAATCGCAGCTTATGATACTATATTTTCCCTGGTGATGCGTTCTCTAGATCAGGGTAGTGAGTGGAAGGCTACTGTCAGCAATCTCCATAATCCATTTTCCTCGGTGGCCTCCCCGACATCAAACTGCACAATCGCGGTGGGGAATAGTGGTACAATTGATAGATCAATAAATTCCGGAATTAGTTGGGAGCCTGTTCAGGCTGGAACCGTGGCAATGCTCAACAGAGTTTATTTTTTGGATGGACAGACGGGGTTCATTGTTGGAGAACCTGCAGCTCTTCTTCGCACGAGCGATGGAGGACTAACATGGAATAAGGCAGAGGTTACTGAGTAAAATAGTTTGATGCTAAATTTCGATGTTCCCAATTCTCACTTAGGCTGGGGAGACGCCGTTAAGAATGGCATTTGGTGTGTGGGAATTGAGGAAGGTGGAAAATCCTTCGAAAACTTAACCTTAGAAGAGCAAAAATACTTTCAAACGCTATGGGAACCTTATGTTCCGCCTTCTGTTGGAAGAGTCGCACCATCTGCTACTCAAATAGGTATAAAGCAAGCAAGAATTCTCTCAAAAAACCTCGATGAAGCTAAGGAGTATAAAGATAGAGTTTTATGGAAACCAGGGTCTGGTGTGTGCTGCTCTAACCTTTTTCCTTTACCTAGGCCGAGACTTATTGAGCAACAAGACTATTTGAAATGGGGATTTGAATCCGAAATAGAATACCAAAAGAAAGTTGAGGAAGTAAGATGGCGCAAAATGCGTGAAGAGCATTACCGGTTGATACCAAGAGCTACGCTTTGCTTTGGAACCCGAAGCTGGCCTTCCTTCAAGAAGTGTTTTGGAATAAATGCCACTCCATTAAAACTTGAAGGTGGTAGAATCGAGTTATACGACGAAGGCCCTGGCCGACTGTTTATTCTTCTCCCACATTTTGCATTCTGGCACCTCCGTAAAACCGACATTGATGCAGTACGTGCGCAACTTAAAAATGTTGGCGCCATAAGCCTTACTTAGGCCGCTGTTTCCCGATCCGCAGCTCGTGTCGCCCGCATCTGTGGGAACATCTACATAACGGGGAATTTAGAACCGGCGAAATCCCCCCCGACTTTCTCAAACGTATATTGCCCGCGATCATTGTGATCGACACGCACGGTATCACCTTGCGCGATCTCACCGCCCAATAGCTTCATCGACAATGGATCGACCACTGCGCGCTGAATCACACGCTTCAGCGGACGCGCGCCATAAATGGGATCGAAACCACTTTTGGCGAGCCAATCGCGTGCATCGTCCGAGACTTCAAGATAAATGCCGTTCTTTTCCGTCATTTCGATCACGCGGAGTAATTGAATATCGACGATCTTGCGAAGATCGCTTTCCGAAATTGGCTGGAACATAACAATCTCATCAATGCGGTTCAGGAACTCCGGTCGGATGGTCTTGCGTAACTCCGCCATAAGGAGCGTTCGCAAATGCGCAAGAATACGGTCTGCATTATCCGAATTCATCTTCTGCATTTCGGCAGTAATGATATGGGAACCGATGTTCGAGGTCATAATGATGATCGTGTTCTTGAAATCGACCGTTCGGCCTTGCGAATCGGTGAGCCGGCCATCATCGAGCACTTGCAGAAGAATGTTGAATACATCCGGGTGCGCCTTCTCGATCTCATCCAGCAAAAGGACGCTATACGGGCGGCGTCGCACCGCTTCCGTTAACTGACCACCCTCCTCATATCCTACATATCCCGGCGGCGCACCAACCAAACGAGATACGGAAAATTTCTCCATGTATTCCGACATGTCAATGCGAACCATCGCATGTTCATCGTCGAACAGAAATTCCGCAAGCGCACGGGCCAACTCCGTTTTGCCAACGCCCGTCGAGCCAAGAAAAATAAAGCTCCCGATCGGGCGGTTCCTGTCCTGCATACCAGCACGCGAGCGGCGAATAGCATTCGATACCGCAGTCACGGCTTCATCCTGCCCGACAATACGTTCGTGCAACCGATCTTCCATTTTGAGCAGCTTCTCCCGCTCGCTTTCCAGCATTCGCGAGACGGGAATGCCAGTCCATTTCGCAACTACTTCGGCAATATCTTCCGGGCCAACGACCTCTTTCAGCATCTGATGATCCTTCTGAAGCTTTTCAAGTTCGGCCTGTTTTTTGGCGAGGTCAGCTTCGGTTTTCGGGATCGTGCCATAGCGGATCTCGGCTACTTTGCCGAGATCGCCCTGTCGCTCAAGCTGTTCGGCTTGATTGCGTAGCGCCTCGATCTCCTCACGCTGGGCGCGAATATCTTTAATGAGTCGCTTTTCGTGCTCCCAATGAGAGCGGAGTTGCGTACGGTGTTCCTGAAGTCCCGCAAGTTCTTTTTCTATTTCGGTGAGCCGGAGCGTGGTTGGTTGGTTTGCTGCTGCCATAAACTTTATTAATTCCCGTCATCCTGAGCGGAGTTCTTCCGACCGAAGGGAGGAAGAACGGAGTCGAAGGATCTCATGTAGTTGAGCAGTAAGGTAAACCGCCGGAGATTCCTCGACTCCGCAAATCTTCCCTATCGCTCAGATTTGCTCCGCTCGGAATGACAAAACAATAGGGATATGCAAAATGAGCCTTTCGGAAGCGATACTCCTTCAATAGCTGTTACGCCCGCCTAACTTAGTTTTATCCTAAACAATGTGGACTAACTCGCTGATCGAGATCGTCGTGCGAAGCGCGGTGGTCTATCTCGTTATTCTCATCGGATTTCGTCTGGCGGGCAAGCGGCATATTTCGCAGCTTTCGCTGATCGATTTCGCCCTCATCCTGCTCGTATCGAATGCGGTGCAGAATGCGATGGTGGGTAACGATACCTCGCTGTTAGGTGGTATCGTTGCGGCTGCAACGCTCATTCTCATAAATGTCATTATTACTAAAGTTCTTTTTCGAGATACAAAGCTTGGCGGTTTCATCACCGGCGAACCGCGACTTCTCATTCGAAATGGGCAGATGGTAATGTCAAATCTGACGAAAGAGTCGATCCGGCCAGAAGAACTCGAAGAACAGATTAGAGAACATGGATTCACGGATATTTCCGAAGTGAAAACCGCAATTCTTGAAATAGATGGTTCCATCTCCATCCTTCCCTTCGATAAAGAGGGTAAGCATGATGAGCGCCAGATACCATTTGTCCGCCGCCGCCATAGAACTCGCAGAGGTATGCAACCATGATCGCCTTAGAACATCTTAGTATGCAATTCGGCGGAAAATTTCTTTTCCGCGATGTAACGGCTACCATTCGTCCCGGCGACCGGATGGGCCTTGTCGGCCCGAACGGCGCTGGAAAAACGACGCTGCTGCGCATTATTGCCGGAGTGTACGAAGCGGAGTCCGGCAGCGTGAATATGCCCACAAATTATCAGGTTGGCTATCTGCCGCAAGAGCCAACGCTCGATAACGCCGCACAACAGCGGACGCTCATCGCCGAAGCCATGCGTGCCCGCGAAGACCTTATTGACATAGAAGAAGCGCTTGAGGATGTTCAGAAAGAGATGGAAGATCCTACGCAGGATCACTCAAGTGATGCCTATTTTCAGGTAATTGATCGTTTTGGAGTGCTGCACCATCAGTTCGAAGATCTCGGCGGCTTCGAACTCGAAAGCGATGCAAAGAAGATCCTTGCCGGGCTTGGATTTCGAGAAAGCGATTTTACTAAAACTTTAGCCACATTTTCCGGCGGCTGGCAGATGCGTTTGATGCTGGCAAAGCTCCTCATCGCTCGGAACGATGCTCTTCTGCTCGACGAACCGACGAACCATCTCGACCTCGAAAGTATGATGTGGCTCGAAAATTTTCTCAAAGCATTCGAGGGAACGATCATCATGGTCTCGCACGATCGGGCATTTCTTAATCTCGTTTGCAATCGGACAGCAGAGATCGAGAATGGGAAGATCGAGGTCTATCCCGGTAATTACGAATATTACGAACGCACGAAAGCTGAACGCGAAGCCCAACTTATTGCTGCAAGTGCCAACATCGAAGCTCGCCGTAAAGAATTGGAGAGTTTTGTTGCTCGGTTCCGATATAGTGCAACGAAAGCAAAGCAAGCGCAGTCGCGCGTTAAGATGCTCGAACGCATGGAACGCATCGAACTTTCCTCTCATGGAAAATCGGTACATTTTAGCTTTCCGCAAGCGCCACCATCCGGAAGAATGGTATTCGAGATCGAAGGCGGAGCAAAATCGTACGATGGCATTCGCGATATTTTTAACAGGGTCGATCTTCGGATCGAGCGTGGTGATCGCGTTGCCTTCCTCGGTAAGAATGGAGAAGGCAAAACCACAATGGGCAAGATCCTTGCAGGTCAGGAACCGTTAACGGGTGGTACGCTCACGTATGGACATAACGTCACGCTCGGATATTATGCACAGCATCAAGCCGAGGCGCTGAAGCCGGAACTTACCGTGCTGGAAACGCTTGAATCTGTTACACGAGCGCAATTATTTCACGGGCAGAATGGAACAACCTCTACGAAAAGCGGAAGTTCTCCCCGTTCGATGGCGCAGATCCGAACGTTGCTCGGCGCATTCTTATTTCAGGGGGACGATGTGTTCAAGCCGGTTCGCGTACTTTCCGGCGGAGAAAAATCGCGGCTTGCATTAGCAAAAATGTTGCTGGAACCCGTTAACACTCTTATTCTCGACGAACCGACCAACCACTTAGATGTTCAGTCCAAGGAAGTAGTAAAAGAAGCCTTGCTTCAGTTCGATGGAACCGTTATCGTCATTTCTCACGACAGGGATTTTCTCGAAGACCTCACCGACCGGCTTATCACCTTTGGCGATGGACATGTTAAGGTTTACCCCAAACCGATCGAAATTTATCTCGAAGAGTTGAGATCGGTCGAGCTTGCCGGCATTCGTGCCAAACGCACTGCACCGGCACCGCCGAAGCAGGAACCAAAAGAAAAAAAGCAAGTTCCTGTTGAACCGAACCGGAACGAAGAGCACAGCAAACGTAATGAAGAGTCCCGCAAACGCGCTGAAGCCGAGGAACGCAATAAAAAATATAAACAAGAAAAACCGATCCGAGATAAAATTTCTCGCGTAGAGAAGCAGATCGAAAAATTAGAAAAAGAAAAGATCTCGATCGAGGATGGCATGTACGATCCCGGTTATTATTCCGATCTGGAACGCGTTAAATCCAACGCAGCACGGATTGAAGCGATCAAAGCAGAACTCGACAAACTTATGTTTGAGTGGGCGGGAATGAATGAGAGCCTAGGATCGCCAGTGGCTTCGTAGCAGGAATGCTCTCCATTGCGATCTTTATCATCGAAGTGATCGGAACCGAAAGCACCATCCCCCACGGCCCCCAGACCCATCCCCAAAAGATCAATGAAAGAAGTACCAGCAATGGACTGAGATCGAGGCTCGACCCCATGATACGCGGCGTAACAACGCTGCCCCAAAGGAATTGCACCCCGATCAACGTTGCTGCGACGGCAATGGGAGTCGAGATACTATCGAACTGAAGAAACGCTACCAGAATGGGAAGTCCCATTGCAAAAATAGAGCCGATCGTGGGTATGAAGCACACAATGAATGTAATTAGCCCCAACAGCAACGCCAGATCAACACCGAATGCGGATAATATGATCACGGAAATAATTCCAGCAACAAGGTTTACAAGTGTGGCCGTAATGAAATAGCGTTCGGTCTTTTCATCGATCCGCTTTATCACAGCGATGATCTCTTCTGCACGCTTCGGATATGCTGCGACGATCTTGCGCTCGAAAAGTCCATTGCCTTCCAAAATGAAGAGCATGAAAAGTAGGATGAGACCAAGCCCGCTTAATACAGAGACGAATCCGCCAGCGCCGGCAGCAAGAATTCCAAAAATCGAGGACATCTGTACAATGTTCGACCAACGAAGCGTATGAAGTTGGTCCTGGATCGAAGCAGGTGCGGCGGCGAGAAGATTCTCCAAACTCGGTAATAACGAATTATTCCACCGCGCCTCGTAACGCGGCAGTGCCGCGACAAGCGAATTAACGCTCGAAACCGCAACCATTGAAACGCCAAACAATACCCCGCCAACCAACACAACAACGAGCAGGAGGATAAACGCCATCGGTACACGCCTCGACCGGAGAAAGACGACAAGTGGGCGGAAGATATTCGAAAGAAAAAGTGCCACCACAAATGGCAAAAGCGCAGGCTGCATCACATGCAAGGCTGCCCCGGCCACCACTAACGCGATGATGGCAAGCGGAAAAGTAATAGAGCGCGGTACTGACATTTCATACAAAAATACGCTGAATCTGGGGGATAGACCCAAATAAGGAATTTTTCATCGAAATCGAGGAATGTGAAACAAGGTACGGAAGTTGAGGTATGTAAGATTATGAAACGCGCACTTCTGGGAATCGCAGTCATTCTATTCCTTCTTCACGAAGGGTGTTCCGGTATTTCCAATGCTGATCAGATCGTGTTCCCAGCGGACAGCATAAGTTATTCGAAGCAGGTCGAGCCGTATTTCACGCTTGCTTGTAATGCAAGCGGATGCCATAATAATATCGATCTTGCTGGTGGTGTCGATCTTTCATCCTGGGCACAGATACGCGGAACGCCGGGGCTTGTGGATGTAAATCCTCAAAACCCTCAATATGATACATCGTCAACCTTAATTTTAGTGATGTATGGCAAATTATCGCACACGCCGCCGCCGAATGCAAATCAAAACCAACGTGACGGTATCAAAGAATGGATACTCGAAGGAGCAAAGAATAATTAACATGAAATTATGTAGTTACATAGCGATCGCATTCCTGGCTGTAGGAATCTCGAACATCGCTTCGGCGCAATGGCACTCCCACGATTCGCGCATGTACTTCGATTATGGCGACCCCATAATGACGAGCGTGATCCAATCGCCCGATGGCCGCACCGCCGATGTCCGGCTTACTACATCGAGTTCCATGTTTTCTTTTCTCCGCGCAAAAAATCCCGATAAAGGTGCATATTATGCATTGCGAGAAGTGACCCTCGAAGTTCTGGAACAAGGGAATGCGCAGCCGGTGCTTACTCGGAACATTATTGACACGATCTACGCCAGAACATTCGATGAATCGGTTTCTAAAACTGCGTGGCACGCGATGAGCCAGCGTGTTACGTTCCCAGCATTCGATACCGACAAGCGATACTCCCTTCAGATCGAAGTCCGGGATAACATCGACCGGATGGTTATGAGGCCAGAAGTATTCGATCTGCACCCGATAAAGAATGCACATCCCGGATATATCACAGGCGGTATCGGGAATATTTCTATTGGCGACATTTCGCTGACCGATAGTATGAAAAATACCATCGCCTATACAAGCGCCCGTGGCAATACCTATATGTTCAGCCGGAATGTGATCGGTACGGTTTCGTTCCGAATGCCCGACAGTACCGAGGCAATACCGATTGTCGATGTGGACATCCGGCAAATTGGTAACTTCATCGATCCATCCGATACCGGCGAGCGATATCATACCCAGCTCGACATCAGCGATCTTCATCACAGAGCAGGTTTGCAATTTATCGCTGCGGACAGTATTCTTCGTTATGAAATGCTCCAAGATAGCGACGCTCAACTTTGGACCGCTATCTTCAATGTTCCTGGCGAGAAATTCGAACAGGGTAAATATGAATTTACCATTCATATCAGATCTGGGAACATTGAGCGCGAGCAGAAAAACAATTTCATGCTCATCTGGCAGAACATGCCGCTTTCGCTCGAAGACCCTGCCGACGCCATTCCGCCGCTCGATATTATTATGAATCGGGATGATTTTAACATGCTGAATTCCGGCTCTGTCCATGAAAAGATTAAAAAGCTCTATGCTTACTGGCACGCTCAAGATCCCACACCGAACACAGCTTATAACGAGCGTATGGCCACGTTCTATCAACGCGTAGATTATGCCGATTTCAATTACGCCACCGGTAGAATGCTTAATGGCGCCACGACCGACCGCGGTAAAGTGTATATTCTCTATGGCCCGCCGACCAAGATCGAGCGCACTTTCATTCCCGGCGACGCACCTACGGAAACCTGGACCTACACCAATAATGTAGGCAAGATATTCCATTTCGAAGAGCATGGCTCTCCCGGCGAATATAAGCTTTCCGATATTCAGGACGTTGCTTCAAAAGCCAATAACTGATGCCCCGCATCGGCCACATTATCCTGAATGTCTCTAACTTCGAGATCTCTGAAGTATTTTATGACAGCCTTCTGCTGAAAATTGGGTTCCAATCCGATTACTGCGATCTGACAAACGATTTTGCCATTAAATCCTACCGGCTGAACGAGCATAATCTTTGGATACGATGGGATGCTGGCAAAACGCACGAGCCCTTTGTCCGAGATGTAGGACTCGATCACATTGCATTTTTTGTAGATTCAAAACAGGAGGTAGATGAAATGTATGAAGAACTTAAATCCGCGAACGTGCGGATAACCCGCCCTCCTGCGCATTACCCCGAATACTCGCCAGAGTATTACGCCTGTTACTTCCGCGACCCGGATGAGGTGCCGCTGGAGGTAGGGTATGCCTAACACACATTTAACCTATACTACCGTTCCCACCCCCAGCGTCTCTTCCCTCCCCGCACCGACGGAGATAATTTCGAGCGGGCATTCTACTTCGCGTTCGAGTGCGTCTAAATAGCGCTGCGTCGCGGCGGGCAGATCCTCACGGCTTGCTGCATCCTCTAAAGATTCCTTCGTCCAGCCTTCGAACGATTCATATATTGGACGAATATCCGCAAGCAAGCGCAGATCGTTCGTGAAGTGCGCGATGGCACGACCGTCGCTCTTGCGTTCGTAGCGGGTGCAGAGCTTCACTTCCGGGAACCCGGATAGCACATCGAGCTTTGTCAGCGCAAGGCTCGATACACCGTTGATCATATTGGTATATCGTACAGCCACAGCATCGAACCATCCACATCGGCGCGGACGTCCAGTGGTGGCGCCGTATTCGTGTCCGGCTTCGCGGAGCTTTTCTCCGGTTTTATCTAACAGTTCCGTTGGGAACGGCCCGTTCCCAACGCGCGTGGTGTATGCCTTCGCAACGCCGATCACTCGGTCGATCGCCATCGGTGGAATGCCAAGACCGGTGCATGCACCGCCCGCCGTCGGGTTGCTGGAAGTCACGAATGGATAGGTTCCGAAATCAATATCGAGCAAGGCTGCCTGCGCGCCTTCGAGCAGGAGCGATTTCCCTGCCGCAATTTCGCGATTCAATAAAAGAGATGTATCGGTAATATAAGGATCTATCTCCTGGTCGAAAATCTCGTAATCGGCAATAAGCTGATCGACATCGCATCGCTCGCTCGCTCCATAAACTTTATCGAGCAGTTCATTCTTTTCTGCAATATTCTTGCGAAGTTTCTCGCGTAACGATTCCCGATCCAGCAGATCGACGATGCGAATTCCCTTCCTTGCAAATTTATCTTCATACGCCGGACCAATTCCGCGTCCGGTTGTTCCCACGGCGCTGCCATCTTTGGACATACGTTGCTCGGCAGCCACATCGAGCATCTTGTGATACGGCATGATAAGATGCGCGTTGTGCGAAATGAAAAGTCTGTCGCGCACCGTAATACCCTGCGCTTCGACCATCTTGATCTCCTCCAACAGCGCAACCGGATCGATAACCACGCCATTGCCAATGACGCACATCACGTCAGCGTGAAAAATGCCACTTGGAATTAAATGAAGAACGAACTGCCGTCCATCGGGAAGAATAATGGTATGACCGGCATTTGCGCCGCCCTGGTACCGGGCGACGATATCGACATTCTGAGCTAAAAGATCGACGATCTTTCCTTTGCCCTCGTCACCCCATTGGGTTCCGAGAACGATCGTGCAGGAGGGTTTGGTCATGGGTAAAAAAAAAAGCAGCCAATCGCAATGGCCGTTTTCTTACCCTTTGTCTGGGCTGGGGTAAAACAAACCGACGGGTGGTAAGTTCAAAAAATCTACCTCATTCCATTTTCCAGCCATCCTAATTCAGGTTATCCCAATTCATGTCATCCAGAGCGGAGTTCTTCCGACCGAAGGGAGGAAGAACGGAGTCGAGGGATCTCCGTACATTCACCGATCGCCGAACGACCGGAGATCCCTCGACTACGCAAAATCGTAGCGAAGCATCGTCGACGATGCTTCGCTACGATTTTGCTCCGCTCGGGATGACATAATGAAACAACATTTCCATGCTTAAAACATCATCGCCTTCCGGTTAGCACCCGGCCCGATGCGGTAAATAATTTTCCGTATCGTATCGATCTGCAGATATGGATAGACCGCTTGCAACCGCGCCAGCGCTTCGCAGCTTTTCAGTTCCTGCTGTTCCCGCATCGCCTTAAATGCTTTGCGAATGATATGGTCGCGTATTCCCTTTTCGCTGATGAGGTCGTTCGCCAGCAGCACCTGATACATCTCGTCCGGGATCAGATCGGGAACCGGATTATTCGCCGGCATGGAACCAAGCTGACCATCCGGCGACGGATACGGGCTATACTGAAGATCGACGAACGGCGGAAGTTCGTGGCTGGTGTTCGGTGATTGGAAGGTGGCAGTGTGCGGAGCAAGACCCGCGTGACCCAGACGTGATTGCTCCAAACGAGCAGGAGAAGGAATCGTGTTCGATGACATAATCTTTCAGAAGTTAGAGTGATTAATGACTCTATCTGCGCATGACAGATCATCAATGATGATCGCTCATGCTTTGATCGGCTAAAAAATGGAGGTTGCCGCCTGAAGCTTCGTCTCGTTCGGCGCTTACCAGTCCGGTCCGCCGTGCGTTCGTCTCGATTTATCTGATAGCGCTGGCAGCTTCATGGCTGCATTAGCGCTGACCGGATGATCGCTCATGCTTCGGGTACCGCTTAAAGCGGCAAATCCATTGCGACTGATTGCTCAGTCTTATAGCCTCTCCGAAAAACGCGGTTTCGTTGCCAAAACCAGCGTTTTCAGACAGAGAACAGTATCAAGTGTCCTGCTGAAAGTATGTTTATTCCTAATTTATCGGCGCCGTAATTGACGCCTCTATAACAAAGACCCGCGAAACGCCAAAAGGTTACAATCTTTTTAAAGGATTTTTTTGTGACCTGCCATTTACGGCACCGTTTCGCTGGTTCGCTACAAAAATAATACATTTTTGGGCCCCGATCGCAATTCTTTCCATCAGAAAGCATAATTATATACTTTGTGTCCGGAAGCTTCTCAGAACCCGGATTTGGGGCGATTTTTGAGATTAAAGAGATAATATCCTCATCTGCCTTAATCTCTGTAATCGCCCCAAATCATGGTTCTGACATTTCCCCAAATCCTGTCCATCCCTAAAAATCCGATAAATCCGAGTTAAGCATTTGTACTTCATAATCACCCTCGTTTTCGAGCTACTTTCGCCAGTTGTATTTCCAAAAAATATTTTTTTGAATTCATAATTCATAAACCGTAGAGTTTTTAAGACATTTTCGACAGTTTTTCTTTCAGAAACAGGTGCCTATTACGCGCAAACGCATTTGGGAGGTGGCTCATTTTCGGAACTTATGTTTTGCGTTTTATACTTTTTATAGCAATGCTTAGGGTCTAAGCATTGTTGTTTTTGGTATGATAAAACCCAAGAAGCTACCCCGCGACCCGAACGAACGTGCATTCAAGATCATGCAATATGCGACGGGTCTAACGGAGCCAACCGAAGAAGAAACCAACATCCCCCGCGAAGTATTCACCAAGAGCGGTTCTGAGGGGGGGGTAAGAAGCGCGCTGAGGGGCTAAGTGCAAAGAAGCGGTCTGAGATAGCAAAGAAAGCGGCTAAAGCACGGTGGAAGAAGAGATAGAAGAATTGAATAATTTGGCCCGAAAACAACGTATCAAATTAGGGGTTAGTAATTCCGTACTCCACCCCACGATTCCGCCGAATTTTTACACTCTCTATAAGTTATTGAATATCAATAAGATACATGCCTTTCTATACGAATTTGCGGCGGAATTGTGGGGTGGAGTACGGAATTACTAACAATTTTTAATTAAATACTTGCAATCTTAAAACGAATTTCGTAGTTTTGTGAGCATCTCACCTCCCCAAGGGAGAAGGAGTTCGGCTTCCGTTCTGCGGGAGCTATAGACCCCGGCGATTAGCCGGGGTCTTCTTTTATGCGCCTTTCGTATTTCTTTTGGAGCTTGTTTCTTTCGTTCTCATTATCTACAGTGTAAGCGGTTCGTAGCCTATATTTCCTTCCAAGGTCTTGTAGAATAATAATGTAATCGTAATCAAACAGCCAAATGTAACGATTCACACCGCCGTCACCCTCAACGTAGTCCCATTCGAGAAGATCGGGATGCCCACTATTGCGAAGCATGGGTGCAATCCAACAAATTTTAGCACACCGCGCTGGTTCAGGAAGGCGATTGCCGCGCTTGCCTCTCGATACGTCGCGATCAGTGATATGCCAAAACCCCTCTTCTTTGCCGTCTATTAAATTCTTCGAATAAAAAATGAATTTGCCGTTATAGCGCGGTGGATTCGGCTTCAAGTCGCGCTCGAAGCACTCATAGATCAAATCGTAGGTCTCACTGCCCCACGGCATGACCTCTAATGGCTCTGGTAACCAATGTGGGTAATGTTCAATCATACCGAAAGCCGGGAAGGATTAAATGTGAAAAGGTTGAATTTAGTCTCCCACGGTGGAGTGTTCTCGTGAAGGCTGACACCAGCTTTAGAGAGTATTGAAGTGGCGCATTCGGTTTTAGCTGGACTCCGAACAACCAGGTCTTCGCGATGAGCGAAAACCGTTGCGCCGAGCAGGAAATCCGCTAACTGAAGAAGTGCGGAATCATGCGAGTGAATTGTTTGCACCTTCGCAACGTGCTCATGATCCCAATCCCGCTTTCTTCGGCAGAGAGCGTCGTGAAGCAACTGTACACGACGACGACTCTGAGTATCCTTTTTGTCAAGATAAATATGATAAATGCGCTCTTGGAGGAGAGGGAGAAGCATAAAATAATACATCTTGTAATAAAACGCATTCGGATCCCCCTGATTAAAGTACGCATGATTTAGTAAGCCTTTGTCTCTGACGAGGAGAGCGCGAAAACCAAGCGCGGGTTCGTTGAAGAAGTAATCAATTAATTCCCGATAATAGGCGATTCGGGAATGGCTGACTTTTCCCCACTTGGTTTCCCCACGGGCGTTATATTTTTCTCGTAGAGAGAACAACACACCGGAAACGCGGGCGAGCTCGTCCTTGGGGCATACGATCGCGCCAAACCCCATGACAGAGGCGGCGTGATGCTCCAAATGACAGCTTTCGTCGCAGTAGATATTTACAAGTTCAGACATAGCTTTTTAAATCAAATTATTGTTCGTCATCTTCCATATACCCCTTCATGGCTTTAATTGCCTGTTTCATACGCTGAACGATTTCTCCAGCCTCCTGCGGAGTAGGGTCTTCCGGAATGGTTATCGTTAAGATGCGTTCGCTGGACAGCACCTTCGAAAAGTTGAGCGTGTCAGAAGGGGAGCTAAAGAATGTTTGAATCGACGGCGCATTCGGAATCCGAGCTAATTCAGTCGATTTAGTTTTAGCCATATCTATGCTCGGTAAACCGGATAGATCGTCGGGATTAGGCTCCTTTTCCTTGAGGTAAAAACCGTTTGCCCGTCTATCCAAAAGATCGGCATATTCCGCCCCCTCAAAAAAGTATTTAGCCCATTCGTCTTTATATTCTTTCGGAACGTCATTCGGCAAACGCACGACAAGATTGTTGCCCAAAGCTGGACGAGAGGGCATAATTCCACCCTTATAGATTTCCCATATTTTTCGAACGGTGGGAATGTTTAGAAACGCCTTCTTAATTGCCTCACGGCGAATAGATTCAACACCGGAAGTTATATGCGCTCCAAGCGGTTCAAGCCGATACCCCACCTTATCAGTTTCTATGATTCCCAAATATCTTAGGTTCGCAACCCTTGTGCGGTACGCCCCGCTCGTAGTATTCGATGTGCTGAGTGCTTTTGACAAATCATCTTTTGAGCCAGTAGCACCGCTTGTTTTAACAAGCTCGTCCGTGTACGTTATTGCAATTCGGAGAGGAACCCGTGGGGGAAACTTCCCATAAAGCGAATCCGTATCATTGTTAGTTGTATCATTCATAGCACTTTTTTCGGATTAAAATGTTGAATTAGACCGAAAGTATTGCGGAGAGGGCGGGGTTCGGACCCGCACATCCTGGCGGACGGGGCATTTACAGTGCCCTGCGGCTAACCAATTTCGCCACCTCTCCGCAATACTTTCGGTTTTGTTGTTTAATGTCTTGGTAGCCATGCGATTCTAAAATTCAATTTGCCCATAAGACGTTCCAACCCAAGAGAATCTTTTTGAGTATTTGTTGAGACATGCCCTAAATGAGCCAAAAACGCCTCTTTACGAGAAACGAAATTCTCTATTCGGATGTAACGCGGTTGAAATCTTCCGTATAATAATTTCGAGAATATGAATTAAAGTGAAACTTATGCTTAGGCATTCCCGTTTAAGTAGTCATGAACAAGCTGAATAGAGACACCCAAATTAAGATCGTAGCGGCCCTTGTCGAAGGGAACTCCATTCGTGCTGTTTCGCGCATGGTTGACGTGTCACGAAATACCATTTCAAAGTTGTTGCTTGACTTAGGCGCAGTGTGTGAGCGTTACCACGACGAGCATGTTGTGAATCTAAAAACTAAACGGGTACAAGCGGACGAAATCTGGTCTTACGTTTTTAAAAAAGACGCAAATTGCACACCGGGAGAGCGAGCAATCGGCAAGGTGGGTTCCCAGTGGACGTGGACTGCCATTGATGCAGACTCAAAACTTATTATTTCGTACCTTGTCGGCGGGCGTGACGGCGAATACGCCTATATGTTCATGCGTGATCTTGCAAGCCGTCTCGCTAACCGTGTTCAACTTACAACGGATGCTCATTCGGTTTACTATACGGCAGTTCGTGAATCCTTCGGAAGTGATAACGTGGACTACGCGATGCTTGTAAAGAAATATGGGAAGGGCGAAGGAAATCCAGACACACGGTATAGTCCAGCCGAATGTATCGGAATCGAAAAGAAACCCAAAATGGGAAAACCGGACAACGATCATATTTCTACTTCTTTCGTGGAGCGACAAAACTTAACGATGAGAATGGGAATGCGTAGATTCACCCGTCTTACGAACGGGTTCTCGAAAAGCCTTGAGCATCATATCGCATCCATCGCGCTTCATTTCATGCACTACAATTTCGTAAGGATTCACCAAACCCTTAGAATGACTCCTGCAATGAAAGCGGGTCTTACGAGTCACCTGTGGGATATTGGGGATATTGTTGATCTGCTCGACACGCGGGATTTAACCACTGAGTAATCAGTGTTAGCGCAAAAAGGGCCGGGACTTCACCCCGGCCCTTTTTACTTCATACCCACAATTACTAAGCAATTATGGATAAATTCCCTATTGGAAGCAGTGTGCGCGTTATCGGATTTGTCGTTCCCCAAATGTCTGTATATTCGAACAACAGCGGCTTCTGTACCGCGCATTATCTTGATGATAGTGGCGAATGGCAGAAAGCCACTTTCGATGAACGGCAATTAGAATTAGTCCCCGAAGAAGAAGAGGATGACGAAGACGAGGACGAGGAAGACCCCGTTTACGTCCTTAGAGCATAGAAATCTGATCGTAAGTAAATTCGTCTAATCTCCAAATGCCGGAATCATTAAGCCAATGGCATTGAACGTGTGTATCCGTTATTTTATGAACCGACATCTTGCATCCATTCGCAAGGTTTAAAACCGCATCACCTACCTTAATATGTGTATTCATGAAGTATAAAAATGTTGAAAGTTCCGAAAATGAGCCATCTCCCGCATTTGTTTTTCATGAACGTATGGAGTACTCCATCGAACTTTTCATTAATTTCATAGAGAAAACCATGTCTCCCATTTCATCTTTCATACTTCATCTTTCATCTTTTCCCCGATGGGTGCCCATCACTGCACTTCCAAATATACGGTGTAAAAATGCCAATGTCAAGCGATCTTGGAAAGATTATTAAGAATTTTTCCATGTCCGGTGTACACGGAACCACCTCCCCTTCATTCTCCTTTCATTCTGGGTAGAAATAAAGCCATGAAAAAAGCATTGTCCATCGTATTCGTGTGTCTGTTGGTGCTCGCCACACAACGTGCAAGCGGGCAGGAAGTTGTTGGCCCGCTTGATATTTCTAATAATTATCCCTCACCCTCCGGATGGAACAACAACTCCGCAACCGTAGGGACGTGCTGCGCACGTCCGGCGATCACCGAATCACGAAATTATTATGATATTCTTCCAAACGGGAGCGATCGACATTCGTACACCATGACACCGAGTGGCGTGGCTAGGGGACTCCCGCAGAACGTATCTTGTGGAACTGGCTGGGAAGGAACGAAGCCCATCAAAGGCGCCAAACCTGAATCGCTGAACGCACAGGGTGATAGCTCTCAATATTGCTATAATCTATTTATCACTGGATATCTAGCCAATGGCAATCAGCAATGGCAAATAGCCTTTGATTCGTTAACCAAACTTATCGAAACCTGCCCGAATTATCCTAATGCTCCTAATGCGTTCCTCATGCTAACCAGTGCTGTTGTGGGGCTCCACGGCCCTGACGGTGGCACCTATCGAGCAACCCACCTTGCATGGCTGGAATCTGTTCTTTATTTGAACACGACAGACCCTGAATATTTTTGCCAATGTGCAGAGCAAATCGCAGAGTTTTTGCCTTATCCTCTCGACACATTACCAGGGAATGTTTCACGTGAAACGAATATTCCGCTTTCGGTAATCAACTGGCTCATTCATAATACCACGTGTGATACGCCATCGCTATCGCAGGAATATGATCGCTCAAGGCAGACCCAGCTTGAGCAATGGGCGAATGATCCAGGAGCATATAAACTTGACACTACACTTCCTCCGCTGGATTCAATTCAACCAGGTCTTAAGGAACTATTAGAAAAACATTTCCTCTACGCAACCGTAAGTGGCACAGCGCACTACGCGCCCATTTCCAACATTGCTTGGCGCGAATGTCTCGCTCGAAACCGATAATCCCATTCTTGTTCAAGTAACTCGCGAGGCATTCGCCAACAAAGGCGTTCGAGTTACGAGCCGCATTTCAATTCCCGGACGGTTTCTTGTGCTTGTTCCGTTCGAGCCGGGTATCGGTATCAGCCGAAAAGTGTATTCGGTTCGGGAGCGCACCCGTTTGCGCCGTATCGTTCGCTCGCTCAAGCCGAAA
>Ga0206953_1032_pt1 | contig 29624 bp, 27 predicted proteins | sample Alteio_BWOrgHeat_36_FD_152977 | JGI IMG/M metagenome (GOLD analysis project Ga0206953, IMG submission 152977) | Enriched cells from forest soil in Barre Woods Harvard Forest LTER site, Petersham, Massachusetts, United States -... | ecosystem: Environmental > Terrestrial > Soil > Temperate forest >...
TCCTCGCTTAACCTTGGCGGCACGAAGGTCACGGACGCGGGAATGAAAGACTTGAAGGAACTCAAAAACCTCACTTCGCTTTACCTTGGCGGCACGAAGGTCACGGACGCGGGACTGAAAGACTTGAAGGAACTCAAAAACCTTACCTCGCTTGACCTTCGCGGCACGCAGGTGACGGACGCGGGACTGAAAGACTTGAAGGAACTCAAAAACCTCACATCGCTTTACCTTGGCCTCACGCAGGTGATGGACGCGGGAATGAAAGACTTGAAGGAACTCAAAAACCTCACATCGCTTTACCTTGACAACACGAAGGTAACGGACGCGGGAATGAAAGACTTGAAGGAACTCAAAAACCTTACCTCGCTTGACCTTACCGGCACGCAGATGACGGATGTGGGAATGAAAGACTTGAAGGAACTCAAAAACCTTACCTCGCTTTACCTTGGCGGCACACAGGCGGCGAATGCGGGAATGAAGGACTTGAAGGAACTCAAAAACCTCACCTCGCTTGACCTTATGCGCACGCAGGTGACGGACGCGGGAATGAAAGACTTGAAGGAACTCAAAAACCTCACTTGGCTTAACCTTAGAAAGACGCAGGTGACGGGCGAGGGAGCTGACGAACTCAAGAAAGCATTGCCGAAATGCGAGATTTCCCGATAGTTCGCTTCCAGCGCCGCTACCAAGTTCCGGATAATTCTGCCCGCGATGTTGTTCCAGGCTGGCATTACGGAGCATCGTAAAGAACCCCCCGGAAACTCGACCCCCTCGGCACATTTTCACCTCAAAACGATAAGCTGCGCGGTGTGCAGCATTTTTTCCGTCCGCGCACCGGTCGAATGAAAGTTTCCCGCGGCCGAATGAAAGTTCCATTCGCGCGAATGAAAGTTCCATTCGGCCGAATGCATCTCTCATTCGCGCGAGGGAAAGTTTGATTCGACCGGCTGGCCGTGACAATCTTTCGAATTAATTCTCGGCTTGCGCTTGCCAGCGGTCGAATCTCGCGGCGTGGGTTTCTCCACGAAGCGGTCCGCGACCTGAAACAGCGCGGCATGCTCGAATCCACATTGGTCGTGTGGAGCAGCGAGTTTGGACGAAGCCTCTGGTCTCAGAACACGACAGGGCGCGATCACAATCCCAAAGGGTACACCGCCTGACTTGCCGGCGGCGGCGTAAAAGGCGGAGTCGTCCATGGCGCTACAGACGAGTTCGGCTACAAGGCGGTCGAGAATCCGTATTATTACAGCGACCCGCACGCTACGATTCTTCGGCAGCTCGGACTCGACTACAAGAAGCTTGTAATTCCAGTCGGCGGGCGGACTGTGAAACTGGTGGACGAGGGCGACGGGCCGATTGAAGCGATTTTGAATGGGCCGAGATGACAGGAACGATGGTAAGTAGTTTGCAGCGTTTACAGGAATAAAGATGAGTGCGCTCACAAAGCTTGAATCACACTTCGGAGTGCCCTTGCCGCGAGGATACGTCGATTGGAATTCAAAGCATTATCTTGACTACCATAACCATGCTGACAAGTATCTGTGGGTTAACGAAGCCGAATGGATTCCGCCTGAGGATATACCGGAATACGATCTTGGGCGCGTCAACATTATTCGCAGCTTGATTCCTTTTGCAGTCTCCGGCAGAGGCGATCATTGGTGTTGGAACACCCAGGTTTGCAATAGCAGCGCAGAATACGAGATTCTCTTTTGTTTGCACGATGAGGATCTTGCGGAAGCTTACGCACCGACGTTTCCGGCTTGGTACTACAGTAATTGCCTTTACTATGCGGCAGGGACACTCGATAACAGCCCTGAATCGATCGACAAAGCGAGAAACAATCTTCGACTCTGGTCACAGAGGCTATCTGAGATCTACTCGGGTAGTTGGGTGGATCACCTTGCAAGTCTCGCTGAGGCGACGCCATTTGAATATAAGCATCCGAAGTTGCGAGCGGACGTCGTTCTTTTTGGTTTCATAACGGCAATGGATGTTGAGCGCATTGTTGCGAATGAGTTTGGCCGCCGTTACTTGGACGAGAAAGTGAAGTGGGGAGAATTTGCGTAATTCTGGGGTCGCCATGAGAGATTTGCAGAATTATATGACAAGAGTTCACCAAGAAAACCCTCGTCTCTTTATAGGTGCTCTGTTTCAGAACGCATAAAAACCAGAAAGGATCAGCCATGAAAACCAGATCGCTACTTTCGGCGTCAATCGTCGCCATCCTTCTTGCCACGATCCCTCACGCGAACGCGGCCAACAAGCCGTTGCCGCGGAGCACGCCCGAGGCCCAGGGCATTTCATCCCAAGCCGTTCGCGATTTTGTCGAAGCGGCCGATAAAATCAACACGCTGCACAGCTTCATGATCGTGCGGCATGGCCATGTGATCGCCGAGGGATGGTGGAAACCCGAGGCGGCGGACAAACCGCATGTTTTGGCCTCGCTGAGCAAGAGCTTCAATTCGACTGCCGTTGGACTGGCGATCGAAGACGGCAAGTTGAGCCTGGACGACCCCGTGCTGAAGTTTTTTCCCACCGACGCGCCGGCTGATCCTTCGGACAACCTCAAGGCCATGACGGTGCGCGACTTGCTCACCATGACCTGCGGCCATGACACCGAGCCGAAGTCCGTCGGAGGATCGCTTTCGGTCAAGCAGTTTTTAGCCCATCCCGTTCCGCACAAGCCCGGCACTCATTTCCAATACAACACAACGGGCAGCTACACCCTATCGGCGATCGTCACCAAGGTGACCGGCAAGACGACGCTGGAATACCTGAAGCCGCGCTTGTTTGAGCCGCTGGGAATCGACAATCCACAATGGGTCAGTAGTCCCGAAGGCAATTCACTCGGCGGCTACGGCCTGAAGCTCTGCACCGAAGACATCGCCAAGTTTGGCCAGCTGTACCTGCAAAAAGGAAAGTGGAACGGCAAGCAATTGATCCCGGAAAAATGGGTCGAACAGGCCACGAGCAAGCAGGTGGCGAACGACCAAGAACCCCACAGTAAAATCGGCATCGATTGGCGGCAAGGCTACGGCTTTCAATTCTGGCGCTGCACTCACAATGCCTTTCGCGGCGACGGCGCCCGCGGGCAACTCTGCGTCGTGATTCCCGACAAAGACACCGTGATCGCCATCACGGCCGACACGAGCAATTTCCAAGGCGAAATGAATGCCATCTGGGATAAATTGCTGCCGGCGTTTCAAGCCGAAGCACTGCCCGCAAACGCCGCCGAACAGGAAAAGCTCAAGCAAGCGATCGCGAAATTGGAAGTGCATCCGGCGAAGAAGGGGAAGTGATTGGGGGCATTTGCGTTGGAACAGGCCAGACCCACAAAAAACTATCTCAACCTCTTCGATTCATAGGGATACAGCCTCATAACACTCTCCCGGCGGATGCGAAATCGTGTGCGGCCGCCACGCTGACGAGATATCATTGATGCGACTGCTGTGCATGATGTATGCATTAAGTATGCACCAGGAGTGATTGCGAGAAGGGATATTTGAGCCGCAAGCTCTTTGCATTTAAGGACTTACAGAATCAGACATGAAATGAAAACGGAGAGGGCGGGATTCGTCACCCTCGCTTTTCGTAACCTACAGTCCCAGCAACAACTTACTCCTAACCTCAAATTTGGCAAGGATTTGGGCCGGTCTGGTCCCTTCCCGTTACTACTGGTTGTTCCCGGTCACGGAGGTGCCGTACCGGGACAAAACCGGGACAAATTTTTTCCCCTGCCTTGGCGCCCAATGCAACCACCAGACGGTCTTCCCGACATGTCGCGCGTCTGGTTCCGGATTCAACTTGCGCAAGTGCGCCGGGGGCGCCGCCCTCGCAAGGAAGTCGAGGCGGAACGCTTTAAACTGCGTGAACAGTACGACCGTGAAATCGACGACATCGTGGCAGAAATGCACGCGATCCTGCCACAACATTTGGCGAAATAAATCGGCGTCGCCTATGCCCGGTATTCGTCCGAGTTCCAGCAAAGTGTTCCCGATCAAATCCGGGGAATTTTCGAAGTGGCCATCAAACAGGGCATCTTCATTCCGCGCGCTCATGTCTTTTTCGATATGGCGATTCCCGGATGTAAGGAGCGTCGGCCCGGATTCGACCAGGTCCGTGCGGTCTTGAAGCGGGGGGCAGCCCAGGTACTCATGGTGTTTGCGACCAATCGCCTTTATCGCAAACTTTACAAGTGCCTGAAGCTTGTTGAGGAAGAAGTCGTGGGATGCGGACGGCGCGCCATCTTTGTAAAGTCGCACATCGATATGGCCGACGCAGCTCGCTGGAGGCTTCTGTTGCAGTTTCACGGCCTGGTCGATGAGATATCCTCGAGCATGTACGGGGAACATATCCGCGCAGCTCACGAGGGTCTCTTTATAAATGGCTATGTCGTTTGCACGCTGGCGTACGGGTACATGGGTCTGGACGTTCCGGGTCTATTCACGAAACGTCAGCGGCCCCGACAACTGATCGTCATCGATCCGGAAACCGCCGAATGGGTGCGGACTATTTTCAGGTGGTTCGTTGAAGACCGCTTGCCAATGACCCGTATTGTCGAACAGCTCAACGATCTCGGAGCACCCTTGAGCCCCATGTCGAACGGCGTCAATTGGACCCATTCCGCTCTGAGATATCTTTTAGAGAACGCCTGTTACCGTGGTTCGTGGTCGTACGGCAAGAGCCAAAACATTTGGCAGAATGCGGCTGACTATTCCAAGCGTGTTCTTCGGGAAAAACCCTTAAAGGAAAAGCAATTCGAAGACCTTCGCCTGATCTCGGATGAGATGTGGTACAAGGCTCAGGAGTTGCTGCTTTCGCATTTCCAGCGCCGCGGCGGCCGCAAGCCATTGGATGGCAATACAACCAAACGCCCTCGAACCTTGAACGGCATCCTGTTTTGCAAAGAACACGATGTTCCCCTCAAGATCGCGGGTGACCACGGCCAGTTGCTGATTTGTACTCACTGCCGGTGTTTGCCGAAAGAGAAGCGACCGATTTACTCGGTTCTTAATCGCGCTCTAGCGCTTCGCCTGATCTGTCGCCGCCTCGTGGAGGAAATTCGGAAAGACAAGGCCTTATTGCAAGACTTGATTGCGCCCTTCATGAAAGAAGCGCAACAGCTCCAACAAGGCGAAACCCGGGGATGGACAGCCTGATCGGCCGCCAGGACAAACTTTCGCACCAGATCAAGCTCATCATGGAAAACCCCGGCAATTCCGAGGAGGATCGTCAGGAATCGACCCAGATGCTCGGACAGCTTCGAGCGGAATGAACCCTCGTTGCGGCGGAACTCGCCGCGCTCAAAGCGATGAATTCGTCGCCCAAATCGCCGCCGTCCGAGGAAGAGTTCTGTCATACTCTGACACAACTAGATGAGATTTTGATTGTCGCTGCGGGAGGAGCGATACCGGAAGATGCCGGCACATTTCGAGAGATCCCCGAATTGCTGACGGGCGAGCGGATCGAGATCGAGCAGATGGGGGAGAATGAACCACACTGTGGTTGGCTTCGGGCTCGCTTTCGCCTGCGGTTACTGGAAACATGCTCTTCGCGGCTAGGCCGCAGCTTTCAAGCTAACGAGGTCACGCCTCGGGAGATCGTTATCGATATCCGTGACGAGACTATTGCCGAGAAGCACGTCCAAGCCGTCACGGAGCTCTACGACGGTGGCATGCTAGTGACAGCCATCGCCAACAAACTGGGGATCGAACGCCATCAGGTCACGGACGCGATCAAAATCTCGCGCGAGCGCAACGGGGAGCCGCCGCCGGAGGATGGACGCGTACGTCGGGCATTAGTTCCGAATAAGCTTCTGTCCACGCCAGTGTTTCAAGCCATCGCCGAGGAGGTGAAGCAACTCCTCGACCAGGATCTCTTGGTCGAGGAAATCGCGGAACGGGTCGGCCGAAACCGCGATACCGTCCGTGCGTCACTGCGTTTTTGGTATGAGACCCATGGCCAGATCATGCCCGACCTCCGGCATCGACGAAAGACGCTGTCGATAAAAAATCGGCCAAAGCCGCAGAACGGTTGACGGGAACAAGCAACGAGTGGAGTTCGTTCGTTTTTATGCTCAATCGAAGGGAGGTTCTACGCCAAACAAATGCTAACAGTTTATCGAACGATCTTCGCCAATTCATTGAATGAATGAGGCACGGATAGATAAGGGGCATGCTGATCGCATGCCCCTTATCTATCCGGGTAGCGACCCAGGTCACGTGATGCAATAAAGAGGAGCTTGCAGCGCGATTCAGGTTCTTGCTCTCGCTACATTGGTCGCTCGCTTCGCTTTTCTTCATTTCCGTAAGTCTCGAATTCCTCGTTGTTTTGCGGCTTGAGTGATTACCGGTAGCGCAAACTGCGATTCGGCTTCACCGGCCTTCCGTCGTACGGGACGCCGATTACGCAGCGCTCGAACGTTGAAAATTACAGTCGAAAGAAGTGAGCTTTTTTTTATCTATCAGGAAGTCGATTACGCGTTCTGTGCCGACAGTCGGCGCGAGGCGTCAACCGATACGGTGCCGGGCGAGCCAACTATTGGCACGTAATCGCCGCCAGCCGCACAGAGCGCTCCTTCATGCCCCGTGTCGCTCGACGAACGGAATTTTCGCCTTTGACCACGTTCGAAAACCCAAGTCGGTCGGACCGAAGCGCGCCAGTCTTGAGCGGCGACCGTGGCATCCTTGACGGCAGCATCTGGCCTTTCTCAACAGGCTGCGATGGCTTTCCGGTGCCAATTTTTGCCGTCCTTACTTCGGTGGATATTCAGTCCCTAAGCGAGCGACCGGCCGCCGCTGGACGTTGGTCGTGTCTGCAGTACCATAATCTGATGACTAAATGCCGCTCATCACCCCCCTTTGAAGGAAAGTCCCCGTGCGAATTCCCCTTATTGCCATCCCTGCCGGAATCGCGGTGCTTTTATTCGCTGGTAGTTTGACTCTGGCCCAACCCTCCAAAGAGGAACCCAAGAAAGAGATCGAATGGAAAGAGCAGAGCATTGAGCACGCCGGGGTCAGAATAAAGGCCATGCTTCCAGTGGGCGGCAATGTAGCCAATAACGAAGTTTGGGCGGGGTATCGGATGGAGATAAAAGAGTCGAAGATGTTTTGCGCAATGGAGATCAGCACTTTCGATGACGATGGCCGATTTCCGCTTGACGACCCTGAAGCCAAGTTCGACGAGAAAGAGATCGAATGTGCGAAATCGGCGGGAGTGAAGTTTGAACACGTTAAGAAGGTGAAAGTCGGCGACTTCGCGGGGTTGGATATTCTCCAGAAACCCCCAACTGTTTCAAAAGACGAAGCGAGGGAAGGAGTCGCGATACGGCGCTTTTATGTCAAACGAACGAAAGTGACCTTGACGGTCGTTTTTGGCGGAAATTCGGTTCCCGATGAGATCCTGCAGAAAGTCTTCGCGTCAATGAAAATCGAAACGCCTGGACCGTTGCGGGAAGATCCCGAAAAGGAGTTTCCCGAGGGGATCGTTACGACACTCGGCAACAAGATTAGTTTCCGGACCCCGGGCAAGCCGAAGGCCATTCACACCTCGTTCTACACGTTTTGGGCATTTCCCTATGTCAGTCAGGACCGAATGACCCAACAAAACTATCACGTGCGCTTCATAAGCGGCTACTTCGAAGACTCGCTCACGCACACGGGCCTCGTTGAATTTCTCAAGAAGTCTCAACAGGTGTCCAAGGACATTGAGTTGGTGAGAGAGGCGAATTGCGGCAAGCAATTGGGCATCATTTTTAGGCGAGGCGAGAGCGAATCGTTCCTTGCACAAGGCCGGGCGGTGGTGGTTGACCCTGGCGCCGTCGTGCTCATGCTGGTTTACCCGACCGCCAAGGATTCGTTGAGTGCGGAGAAAGTGAAAAAATTCTTCGATTCGCTCCAGATCGACCCCGCCAAACCGGGGTACGAAGTTCTCAGCCGCGACATGCCGAGAGAGTTCAAGGAATACACGCTGCAGGAAGCCGGGGTCAAAGTGAGCATGCTCCGTCAGCCGAGGGCGATCGTGGACAAGGACAAGGTTCTCGTGTTCGATGCGCGCGAGCCAAACGACGGAGTCGACAAGGGCCAGTTCATTCTCACGATCGAGCCCGTCAACACAACGCTAGCGAAGCAGTACGAACGTCTGCGTAAAGACATCCCACCCATTCCCGAGAATCTGACCCCGGAACAAGCTAGAAAACTGAACGTGCGAGATATGAAACGGTTGGACAAGACCTATCTGGGCGGCCGTCATGGCATCATTTGGGACGATCCGAAAAGCGACAGTCGAATGTATTTCACGATTATCGGAAACAAACAACTCACGATGCAAGCCAAATATGCCGGCGCCGATTGGTCCGAAGGATTCTTCAAATTCGTGACGCTCCTCGATGCCAAGAAGTGACGCCGGATTGGAGTGCCAGCGCGTAGATGACGACGTGGTCGAGGCGCCGATTGCCTGTCGCCGAGTTCGGTCGAAATGCTTCGACTCTTCGTCTGTGTTCCAAGGAGTCAGGGATGAATCACAATGAGTCCGCCCTCTCGTGCTGCGCCATTGCTTTCCTACTGGCCGTTTGCGTCCCCCCTTCTGGCGCCGACGACCGGCCCACACGCGTCGCCGTCTACTGCCCGGCCATCGAAGCCGAGGATCGGCCGCGGACGAATGCTCTCGCTGAACAGGCCCGCCAACCGACCCTCGTCGTGCTCGGGACCGCCCGCCTCGTCGGCAAGGAAGAGGAGCGCACTGTTTCTCAAAAGGTGGAAATTCAGGTCGAAAAGGTTTTGTTTGGGTCCTTCCCCGAACGCAAGGTTCTTTGTGTCTCCAGTTGGGGCTACCGGCCGGACGCAAAGGCCCAGCGCCTTATCCTGGCGCTGACGCCTCTGCTCTCTTCAAAGGAATTTCCCTTCGAGGTCCGCTACACCCTGCCGCCTGAGGAAGAGAAGGCAGTTGCGGCCTTGTCAGCGGCGCGCATGGATTACAACGTTCTGTCTTCTGTGACCATCTTAGTCGGCAAAGAGATCCTGGCCAGCGCTGACAAGGGTCGCGTCATTGAGGTCCTGCGCGTCCTCCACGGTGACGATTCCCTCAAACGCAAAAAGGTTTGCGTCGAACTGCTCCAACATTCCGTTGCCGCGCCCGACCCGTTGCCAACGGCAGGTGAATACGTCTACTTCGTGGCCGCCGTCGATCCTGAGTACAAGAAGCAGCAGTTCCGATCGATCGCCAACCCGGACGGCCCCGTCTACCTGGCGCGCTACCATTTGCCTGCAGACCAGGAGAAGAACGTCGTCGAGGCCCTCAAACGCCGCGACACGTACCCCATCGTTGAGATCGACGAGGCAGGAGAGAAGGTCGCCCGCCGGGAGGTGCTGTTCCGGGGAAGTGTGGCGGAGGCGGTCGAATTGCTCGGGTCGGAGAGCCAGGGCGCAGTCATCCTCGCCGGCCGATTCCTGATGCACCACAAAAAGGAGGCGCGCGAGCCTGTCCTGGCCGCCATTGAGGCCGACCTTTTGCGGGCCGAACGCAAGGGCGGCTTCAATCGCCTGAACAACCTCATCTCCCTGTTACCCGGGCTGTCGCCTGCGACGAAAAAGGAGGACGTCCAGGAACTGCTCGAGAAATGGCTGGCTCATCTGGCGAAGAAGCCGCCCGAGCCGCCAGCCATCAATCGGGAACCGTGGGAAACCTACGTTCAGGAAGAGGTCAATCATACGGACGGCAATCACAGCCTCGCTTGGCTCATTGAACAGTTCGAAGAGGAGGCAGTGGTGAAACAATACGGGAAACGCCTGCTGGCGTTGCGTGATCAAGCGCCGGCCCGTTGGAAACAAGAAGTGCAGCTCGGCATGGACGTCGCGAAGGTCGAGGACCACTTGGAACTCGAGGAGGCCTGGGCGCGGCTGAAGGATGTGCGGCCGGTGCGCTCCAAATCCGGGATGCGTCATCCCGGCGGTGCGGGAGAAGGCGTGGTCGCCTTCACCCCGGATGGCAACTACCTGGCAACAGTCGGCGGCGGCGACCTGCGCGTTTGGCAAACGAAGGACTGGACGCTCGCAGCGCCCGCGATCCCCTTGGAAGGGAGCATCGAACGTCTCGTGTTCTCGCCGGACGGCAAATACCTCTACGTCGCGGGCGGCGGCGGCGGATTGCAAATCCATGCCCGTTACGACTGGAAGTCAGCCAAGCTCGACCGAGCCTACCAGGGGCACAAGAGCGGACTGGCCGAACTCCTCCTGTCGGCGGACGGCAAGACGATGGTGACGTCGAACTACTATGAGGACTCCATCCACGTCTGGGATACGCAGACGGGCAAGATTCGCAAGTCATTTAAGACGCCCAGACTGGCCCATGAGATTGCGTTGAGCCCGGACGGCAGTACGCTTCTGAGGAAGGTTGGCCTTGGGAAAGCCGACGATGAGAACCCAAAGACAGCCTGGAAAGTCGAGGCGCTGGGACTGGGAGCGCTGATGATTCCCAAAAATGTTCTCGACGACAACCCCGGCCTCGTCGCCTTCTCTGCGGACGGGAGATATTGCCTGGGGGTTAGTCTTGGCGGGGCGCAAACAGAGACAGCCGTTCGGCTATACGACATGAGGAATGGGTTCCGTGAGGTCGGCGAAACAACGGTCTTGAGCAGCCTGCGACCCCGGCACGCGACGTTCGATGTCGAGCTGCGCACCGTCGTGCTCGAGGGCCGGTGGTCAGCACCGGATGTGTACGCTTTTACTTTGCCGGATCTCAAGCCGGTAAAAGGCTTCGAGAAGGCCCAGCAGAGGCGCGGCGAACTAAAGTCAGCTTGCTTCTCCCCGGACGGCAAGTTGCTGGCCGTGGGCGTATTGTTCCGGTCGACGCCGCGGTTGTTCCGCACCGATACCTTTGAGGAATTGATTCCATTTGAGGGACACGGAGAGGGCATTTCCCAGGTGTTCTTCCCCGCCGGCCGCGAGATCCTGCGCACTCTCGGGCGCGACAACACGATCTGCACCTGGGACGCGCGGACTCTGAAGATGCTCAAGCGTCAAAGTCTGCCGGCCGGCTGGGAACAGGCAAGCAGTCGGGAGCCCGATGGCCGTTACCTGATCGGCAAAGCGGGCGCGGGAGAGAAGGAGCAAATCCTCCAAGTGTTTGACGTCGAGGCGGGTAAGTTGGTTGCCAGCGTCAAGCTTCCGAGGGAATGGCACAGTTCCTTCCATCTGTTCTGGGTCAGCGACCACGAAGTGCTCGTGGTGACGGCGAAAGAGTTGTGTCGCTTCGACGTAATCACTGGCGAAGTGCTGGCTCGCCGAAAGTTTGAGGTCGAGTTGGGAAGATGGACCAGACTGACGGACAATCGTAAGGATTTCTTTGTCATTGACGGAGGGATCCCGAAATACCCTACTGTTGAGGTGCGGCGGGTCGGCGTTGAGAGCGGAGAGGCAACCGCTGTCGGAGAATTTCGCCTGCGGACGTTCAGCGGCAATAGGGCGAGCCTGGTGCCCGGCGACAAGTATTTCTATATTGGCGATCCCGGGTTCTATCTGTTTGACAGTCGAACGCTTAAGCCCGTCACGTCGCGTGCCTTCCGTGGAACAAATTCTCTGAGCCTGGACTTCACGCGCGACGGCACTCGCTTCGTGGTCGTAACGGGCGGTACAATCTACGTCGATCGCAACCTCCGACAATGGGACCCGCAAACGCAGAGCGTGGTCCGGATTCATGACACGGAGACGGGCCGCACCCTGGGCGCCTTCCCGGCCTCGACACGCTGGGTGTCGGTGAAATTCTCGCCCGCCGGCAAGCAACTGGCCGTGACCAACGATGACGGCACCTTCGAATTGTGGGATATTTCAGCCCTGAATCGACCCTGACAGAGCGAGGAAATCATGTGCTCCTCGCGTCCGCCAAGTTTCTGCCAGGGACAAGACCTCCGATTCACAGCCGCGCGCGTCGGTCACATCGCCCGTGGCATGCACGTTCCGAATCGAGCAAAAGCTTCTCTATCCTGCCATTCCGGAGCACAAAAAAACACCTCTCCTCACCTCGTGTTTGTGCTATCGCGGCGCCGTGAGCAACCCTTTCGACATTTCGGACCACTACAAAACGGAAAAAATGGCGAAGCGAGGGACAAAACGCTTATGGATCAGCGTGGAAACCACCGTTTCAACAAGTTGCCGTTCGCGTGCCTCGCGAATATTCCACGGCCAGTTTTCCTCGCACTCTTGCTTCCGATGAGGCGGATACTTGCCGAGGCAAAGCGCTGGCGAAATCGGGCACATACAATAGTCCGCAGTGCCCATAGCACTTTAGGGATCGATTCATGATAGAACTCATCAATGTCACTCAGCATTACGGCGTGCGCCCTGTCTTGAAGCGGATCAATCTGCGCATCGAGTCAGGGGAGTTGGTCGTCATCGTCGGTCCCAACGGCATGGGCAAATCGACGCTGCTTGGCGTCATCGGCGGCGCGTTGCAGCCGCAACATGGGCAGGTGATTATCGACGGCAATCAACGGCGCCGTTCGGTCGAGGAGGAGCTGACGATCCGCCGGCACGCGGTCTATTTGCCCGATCAGCCGTGGCTGCCGCCGCAGCGCACCGGCCGCGAGTTTCTCTTGAGCGTCGGGCGTCTCTACGACATCGAGATGGATCGGCTCATGGAACACGTCAATCGCCTGCTCGAACTGTCCGAGCTATCAAGCTAGGGCGACTGGAACATCGGCAGCTACTCGGCAGGGCCGCAAAAGAAGATCGCTCTCGCATCCGTGCTTGTGACCAAAGCGCCGATTCTGCTTCTCGATGAACCGTTCTCGGGCGGGCTCGATCCGTCCGGACTACTTGCGCTCAAGCGCGTTCTGAAGCGGCGCGTCGCCGATCAGGGCGGCACGGTCGTCCTAACCAGCCCGGTTCCGGAGATCGTCGAGGAGATTGCGGACCGCATCGTCATCCTGAAAGCCGGCGAGATCGCGGCGTTCGATACGCTCGACGGCTTGCGCCGGCTGACCAATTGCTCCGGCTCGCTGGCGGAGATCTTTGAGCGTTTGATGTTCCCCGAGACTTCGCAAAAACTGGAAGAGTACTTCAAAGAGATGCGGTCATGACTCGCTGGCTGCGCGTGGTGATACCGACGTGGTGGGCCGTATTTGCGGGCGCTTTCTATTTGGGCCTGGAGGCTATCTTTCTCGGCATTGAATGGCGCCTCGGCGTGCCGTTTTACACGTGTGTCGACGACAAAATCTTTATCGCCGTAATGGCGAGTTGTGTCGCTGCCTATGCCGCGTATCGGGTTTGGGCGTTCCACCCTGCCTTGCGGCCCAGATACTGTGGTTGGCTGAGCCGCACACCGTGGGCGGGTCAGAAGCCGTTGCCTCTCGGGCCGGTGCATCTGGTTTTGCAGGACATGCTGTTGCTGAGCGCCGCGGTCGGGCTTTGCTGGCAGCGGGTCGGGATCGAAGCGCTGGCGGTCCTGAAAGCATTCCTTACTTGCTATCTGACGATCCTGAGTTTCACGCTTGTCTGCACGGGCCAAAAAGCGTGGGCTTACAGCTTCGCCTTCGGGCTGGGGTTTATGGGGCTCTTTGCGCTGAGCCCAAAGGTTTATGTTGTTGCCGGAGCCGCCTACGTCGCCGCCTTGCTCGGGCTGCGCGCTTCTCTAACGCACGTTCCTTGGCACGACGTGCCGCAGTTGCAACGTCTGCAATGGTTCATGACCAATTTGAGGTCGAGATGCTACGAAATGCTCGGATGGCCGTTCAGTCGCCTTGGCCCCGGACTTTCCAAGGAATTTCAATTCAAACTCGGCGACTTGTTCCTCACCGGGCCGCTCGCCGGACGGGCGGTCTTTGTCACTGCCTATCATCGATTTGCCGATGACGCTCGCTTGCCTCTGTTGCTTATGTGGGCCGCGCTCTGGCGGATTTTCCGCTATTGCCACGGCTACGCGCCGCCGCTGAGCTTATTGGGGCGCCTGGCACATGGCCGATTGATCATTCCGGGTTATGACAGGGTGTTCATGGCCCCGCTCCTAACCGTGCTGGTGTTCGTGGCCGCAATCACAATGCCTCACTGGAACGATGTGCCCGAATTAATCGCTGTTCCCGTTGGAGTGATGGCGTCGTGGTGGATCCTCTTTGGCATGCGACCAAGCCTGGACGCCTGGCGATTCACCGGCAATCATCAAATTGTCAAGGGGTCGCTGATGACCGCGGGACAGCAGAATCGATGATCCGTTCGGTGTCGGCGCCATGCTGGCTGTGTGCGTCGGTTTCATCGACGTTTCATCGACCGACGCGCCCAATCGCGTGCTCGACGCTTCGGTCGGTCGGACCGAAGTCGGTAACGGCGCGCGGAAAACTGGCGCAGTCGGCTCCAAAACTGATAAAACGACACGAACGACCGCATGCATGTTTGCTCGGGATCTGCTCGATTTAGATCTGGTACTTTGACAGTGGACCGTCCAGGATATATTCCTTTGCGTTCGGCTACCGAAGGCGCGGCGTATGGGGTTCTATGACTGCCGGTGCATGGCTACCGGAGTGAGTCTCAAAGGTGCTGACGCAGCGCTCGTGCTTCTTTACGAGGCAGCCGGCGAATACGTCCCCTCTTCATTCGCCATCAAGGGGAACTACAATCGCTTCGGTTCGATCGACGGGGTGGAAGTAGACGCCAACACACGGCTGGTGCTGCGATTCTTCTTGGACGGCTTGCGGTCAGGGACGTTTCGGGTCGATGAGGAATACTTGGTCGGGCACAGATGTTTCCCGATCCGGAACATCGAAGACCTGCTCCAGGCGTTCGAGCGGAACATGAACGATGGCCCCGGTCACGCGATCTTGCAAGGGCAGCCGGTAGTCTTTGCCCTGATCGCTCGGGCTGTGTGGGAGACGATCTCACGGGCCGCGCGTCCGCCGGACGAACCCGTGTCGGCCGTCTTCCATCGAACTTTGGGAGCGTCCCCGGTCGGAGCGGCGATCTACGCGGGCCCTCTGGGGGAGCTGTCCGTGCATGTCGGCGAGCTGGCTGCCATCGATGCGTTCCGAAGGAGCCGCGGGCTGGCTTGGCAGCCCTCCGAGGCCACTGGCCAAGATTACCCCGAGGAGATGCGGCGGTACTTGATCGAGGCGCGGCAAGCTTTTGCCGATTCGGTGACGATCTTGGCAGCGCTGCGCCGCTACGAGGAAGAAGTCGCGGAACTTCTCAAAGACCAGTAAGGTCGAGCCGCTCTGCAACTCGATCTCAGGACACCATCATCGGAGAATGAAAGCCGCCCGACTGATCCAGGAGCCTGATCATGTCCGAACCGACGCGCGAGGAAGTGAATCAGACGAAAGGGCCGGCGCTGCTGGAAATCGGCGCTTCTTGGTGCGGCTTCTGCCAAGCGATCCAGCCCCAACTGATGGCGATGCTTGCTCGCTATCCCGATGTACGGCACTTCAAGATTGAGGATGGCAAGGGTCGACCGCTAGGGCGTTCATTCGGAGTGAAGTTGTGGCCCACGCTGGTATTCATGCGGGATGGCAGAGTTGTGCGTCAAGTCGTGCGACCGTCGGATGCAGAGATTGGAGCGGGATTCGCTGATTTGGCATGCGAATAGATCGCGAGGGCGCCCAATTTGCCCGCTCGCTACTTCGGTATGTCGGACCGCCGCGCCGAAAATGGACAAATTGAGTAGCGGTCGCGGGTCAGATTGGTAAGAATTAAGGAAGTTCGGACGGCGCAGAATATACTTGCCGCGATAGGTTAATTGAACGGCGTAAGGCCTTGCCTCCGGGACGAGACAATCAAAATGATTAGCCGCAGCCTCACATGAAACCGCATGAGATTCGGAAGCTCGTCCAGAACGAGATTGGCGATGGTGGGCAATGTCTGCTAAGTCTTTGAAACCGTTCCATTTCGGCTGCTCAATAGCCGTGTTTTCACCGGAAGAGGTTCAGGCCTTGACCGAACACGGAAGTTTACTGGAAGCGCTTGCTGAAGGAAGATTACAGCCTGATGGGCCAGAACAGGAACATTTTCTTTTGGTTAATCGGGATGAAGTCGAGGCAGAAACTCTGCTGGAACGGGCTTGGGTGCGACTGAAGGGCCGTCGAGAGTACGAAGCTGAGCCAACTTCCCCACCTCCGGAGAAGGTGGATTACGGGATGATCGAATGGGACCGCGAGAAGTGCTGGTGGTAAGTTAACAGACTTAAACAAATCCGGCTCGTGACGAAGTATTTTGAAACGCCCAAAAAAACGCCGAGTTCCGTAGCGGTTGCTAGTCAGGTCGGTAGGAATGAAGGTGGTTCGCTCGGCGCGGGATCTACCCGGCGCAACAGGTCGATTGAGCGGCTTGAAGGTATGAGAAGGGCCGAACGAGGTGCTGCGGTTATGGCGATTCGAGGGGTGAAGTCGAGCGCTGAGCTGAGGCGTTCGCGTTTACGGGGTTGTCCAGTTGAAGCGTGACGCAGACAAGTCGCCGAACACGACCGATACACCGCTATCGGATCTGATCGCCGCCCACATCGCGAGCGGTTCGCCGGGGAGCTGGGCGCGATTCCTCGACGGATTCCGCAAGGCACAGGTCGGTGTGGTTGCCGTGGGTGTGCCAGCGGAAGTGGATGGCGAGTTCGTCAGCACCGCCGACCTGCCCGTGTCGGTCGGGCTCACGCAGCATGCTGGCGGCCGCCCGATGGCGTTGGCGTTCACTGACCTTGAGGGGTTCGCCGCACGGTTAGGCCGGCCATTCAACGCGGCACTGGCCGGAGAAGCGCTGCTGGGCACCGTGCTGCTCAACCCGGACTGCGCCGGGGTACTGGTCAACAGCGCGTTGGCGGAGGTGTCGGTGGTCATCGACCGGGCCACTGTGGACTGTCTGGTGCGACCCGTCGGGGAGCGGCCAGCGGGCAAGCCGTGATGGCGGTTATGATAGGGTGTCGAAGCAAGCAGAACCGCCGTATGGTCTTTGAGTGTCTAAACTCGATCCTCACGGGAACACTTTTTCTTTCGCTCTCGGTTGGTTTCGGCAAAGACGTTAGACTCTCAACTAACTTCGTCTGCACCCGGATGGTTCAGCTACGTCGTCCTCTCGTGCGTCTTCCCGAAGAGCGGGAAGTAGAGACGCGGCAGACAGCCTTGGGCGAGGTTTGCGCGCTTCGATCACATCGACCTAAAGACACAATCTCGTCTTCGACGCTTCGGCCGGTCGGACCTACGCGCGCTAATGTGACCTAATGGTGGCTGAATCCTGCTTATTTCGACATCGATCACTGCACTGTCGAACAGATTTTGAACAGTCCCAAATTACGGTCCTTTGATGCGAACTTGGAAGAACGTGTGGCTTTTTGAGAAAACTTACCATCCGACCATGAATAACCCAACTTCTTGCCGCCGGCCAACGTCTTATGGGCTCCTTTTCGAGTACTTGCGCTGCCCGGGTGAAATCCCCTCTAGCCAGGCAATAGACCCCCGAACTCCGCCCCAACGTGGCGGGACGGCAAAATATGGGGGAAGCATGGGGTTTCGCTCTGGCCATCGAGGTCTCGAATCTGCGTGCGGACATGCTGCGGTGCCACGGCTACCGGCCCGATTCCTTTGACCCGCCTCTTAAGAAGGGGGAGATGCGGCCCATTTACCGGGTCGAGTTGAAACAGGCTGGGAAATGGCAGCAGCATTCGATAAGGTGGTGCGGCACGGGGATGGATGAACTCGAGTTCGCGCCGAAGACCTCGGCGACCTTCGGGGTCTGGGTGCCGGCGGGACCTTGGGAGGCCGTGAGAATTGGTCTGCCCTCCGCGAACTGCCGTTGAGCCCCCCCGAGAGGCCCGCCAGCCCATTCAACAATCCGCAAACCGAGTTCGCATCCGCAACTTTACCGAATGCCGTTAACCAATCAGCAAACCGATTATCGCAAACGAGTTCGCTGGCGGGAGCAGCGTGGACGTGAGTCGCACCTGGGCGACGTCGGGTAGGTTGCCAGCGAACGAGCGGTGTCGGCGCCGAGTTCGGCGGGTTTGTTGTCCGCCTATTTGGCGAGCTTCTCTGGCCTCGCAAAGACGCGACAGCAGCAGGGCTGTCGGGATTCGGCCTCCCGGAGTTGAGGGCAAGCTGCCCAAGCTTACGTCAGTCCAGGTTCCGTTCGGGCTCGACCTTTCGGGCAAAACAGTCGAGGACGAAGATCTGAAAAACTCAAGGGTCTCTAGAGCCTCTTAGAGAGCGGTTCTCAAGCGTCGGGCGCCTCGCCGCAATCGGTGGAGTAATCCGAAGGCGACAAGGGCCGCCGCCAGGATTCCGTTCGGTTCCGGTACGGAAGCAACGTTATAAATCACCACGTCGTGCCCTCCCGCAAGTGTTCCGGCCGAGAAAGAACCGGTATAGCTGATGGTGCCGACAAAGTTGCCAAAAGCGATTGGCGAGCCGTTTGCCAATCCTGCAAAGGTTCCGGAAATCGCGCTGCCGCTGCCATCAACCAAAATAAAGTATTTGGCGGTGGAAATTGGGTTATAGCCAGTCGTGTCGATCGCAAGGGTTGGGCTATTCAGACTGATTGTCCCGGTGATGTCCACCTGCCCATAGCCAGTCACTGCCGTGATGCCCCCAAGGTGAACTGCAAACGTAGAGCCGCTGTTCATCGTCAACGTGTTGCTGACGGTGAGTCGGCCGGCCGCGCCCCGCCGGGCTGGAGCGAACTGCCGCTATTCAAGATGAGCGTGCCGGAGTAAGTCCCGGCTCAGCCAGCAGGGCCCTGAACCAATCCACTAGAGTTCGAGGTTATAGTGCCGCCAATGGTCGCCCCATTGACCATCGTGACCGTTCCGGTGTTGGTGACCCCACCGGAGAAGTTCAGTGTGTTGACCACATTGTTTAGGAGTGCGCCCGAGTTCGTGACCGGCCAGCCGACAATTGTCGGGTTCAGGGTCCCGGCAGACTTGCGGATGGTGCCCTGATTCACCAGGGTGGCTGTCGACGAGTAGCCAATCAAAAAGCTGTCCCGTCGGCCCGCAAGTCGATGACCCCAGTGGGAAGATTCGTCAACGCCACGTTGCTGTATTGCACGGAGTTGATTGTTCCGCCGGTCCAGTACAGGGTGCCGGCATTGGCGAGAGTGTTGCCGCCAACGGACTGGGGGTTTGGCCCCGAGGAGACGAAGATGGTTCCGGCCAGGGTGCCGCCCCCGCTGCCGCCCGTCAAGGCGCCGCCAGTCCAGGTGAGATTGCCGGCCAGAGTACCGGATACGGTAATCGTCCCGCCGTTCAAATTCAGGTATGCTCCGTTGTTGCTCGGGGCAGTGAAGGTGGCTGCGGATGGAATGGTGAAGGTGCCTGCGGCGAGCTGGACAGAGCCGGCCCCGCTAAGATTGATCGTGCCGTTTTCCAGGGTGCCGCCGCCGGTAAAGAAGAGCGTGCCGACCTGGCAATTGACAGTGCCACCGTTCTGGAAGTCAACCGCCCACTGGACGCTCGTCCCATTGATGGTCCCGCCCGTCTTGCTGATCGTGCCCTGATTCACCAGGGTGGGTGACGACAAATAGCCAACCACAAAAGCCGTTCCGTCGGCCTGAAAATTGATGACTCCGGTGGGGAGGTTTGTAAACGCAATCGTGCCGCCGTATGCCAGTGAGGTGATCGAACCGGTGGTCAAAGCGATCGTACTGGCATTGAAGAGAGTGTTGCCGCTGACGGACGAGGTGTTGGTTGAGGAAGAAACGATGATAGTTCCGGCCAGAGTGCCGCCCCCGCTGCCGCCGGTGATGTTGCCTCCAGTCCAGTTAAGGAAATTGCCCACGGGGCTGGCGGAGGTAAAAGTCGCGCCGGACGGAACCGTGAATGTCCCATTATCGAGAGCCGCGACCGCGGTTCAGGTGACGGTCGTCGTCCCGTTATTGAGGATGCCCCCCCCCTCGAAGTTCATAACGCCGACCTGGGCACTGATCACGCCTCCATTGCGGAAGTCCACCGACCAGCCAACGGAGGTAGGGCTCAATCCCCCGCCGGTCTTGCTGATGGTGCCCTGATTCACCAAGGTGGCCGTCGACGAGTAACCAACCATGAAAGCCGTTCCATCGGCCTGGAAGTTGATGACGCCGGTGGGAGAATTGGTGAGAACCACGGTGCCATATTGCGCGGAATTGATCGCTCCGCCGGTCCAGGCCAGCGTGCCAGCGTTGAAGAGAGTGTTGCCGGAGATGATCAACGTGTTGATTCCGCATGCCACCGTCAGCGTGCCGTACAAAGTGCCGCCGCCGCTCCCACCCGCAAGCGTTCCCCCTGTCCAGTTCGCGGCCGCCCCCGAACCAACTGTCATCGAGCCGCTGATGGTCAAGCTGCTGCCGGACAAATTGAGAGTCCCGGCACTAATATTCGCGCTGCTATTGACCGTTAGGGCGGCGGTGATGGAAAGAGTTGCGGACGCGGAGGTGATGTCCAGGACGTTGATGCTTTCGGTATCGGTCAAGAGAACAGTGTACGGATTGGCAAGGGCGCCAAGAGTGACGGTGTCAGTGCTGCCGGGTTTGGTGCCTCCCCAGTTTGCCGCCGCGTTCCAGTTTCCACCGGTCGCGTTATCCCAAGTGTAACTGGCGGCGATTGCCCTTTGCCCCAAAAAAGCGACAAATAAAATCGCAAAGAAGTGCGAATATCGCATCATCTGGGTAAACCCCGTCTTCAAGATGGTAGATCAGCGCTGGAGCAAACCGATACAGTATGCGAGTCTTCAAGAGATTAAGGGAGTATTGTCCAGTTTTATGTCGGGAAAGTCAAAGGAAATGTGAGATCTACTCAAACTTTGCACACCGGGTCCTTGCCGAACTTGTCATGCCCGGCGCATATGATTTGAAAAGTCGTGAAATTCAGGTGTTTCGGCTTTGGCATGAGCGCTGATGCATGTGGCGGCTCGAGTTTCCTTGACACGGGCAATCGGGCCGCTTACTTCAACTTGATTGACGACTCGTGTCTTTTCAGCCAAGGATGATCCCATGACCCACTTCGCTGCACTTTCGCTTGTCGCTCTCTGCTTATTCGCCAATCCGAGCCACGCTGAATTCAGCATCTCGATTACTCAGATGGGGTCGAACGTCGTCGCGACCCGATCAGGAACGATCGATACGACCGACCTTCAAAGTACAGGCGTTAAGGGATCAACCTCTGTTTCCACCTGGCGCGTGCGCGGCAAGCGAAACGTCGATGAATCCGCCGATCAACCGATAGCCTAAAGAAATGAAGCGATTAACGCTTCTTTTGAACTGCGAGAGCACGGCGATGCACAACCAACGCTCAGCCATTCGGACGATACTCGAAGCCCGGCGTTGCGGCAAAACGCTCCGGCAAGCGGCTGCCGCTGCTGGCGTGCCTTTGGCAACCGTGTGCCGCTGGGGCGCGAAGGACGCCAAGTTCTTGAAGAAGCTTCGCGACGCTGAAGCGGCAGAGCAGCGCCTCTTGATGGAGAGCCGTGGCCCAAAGCCGTCAATCCCGTGGCATTCGGATTGCCCCGTATGCGCGGCAACGGTCGTGAAATCAACCTATTGGGGTAGTCGGTTCTGTTCTTGCAGCCGCTGGCCGCGCTCCAGATGGGCAAGCTGGCGGCGACGCCTGCCGATCGACTTCCCGGATTGTGGCGGAGTGCGTTACTGGTCGGACTGCCGGAAAAGCATCTCGTGCAGCAAGTGCCGGAAACGATTAGATTTGGAGAAAATGCAGCCTGAATTGACCGAACGGCTCAAGAAGCTTGATCCGTGGGCGTGGGAGTAGTCAACAACAGCAAATTGTACCATTTATCTCAGTGGGATCGCACAAAGGCTCGCCGTTCTATGCACACCACATCCGTTAGCCTGCTTATGCGCTTATGCCTGCTGAACGACGAGGCGGCTTGGGCTCGATTCGTTGAACTCTACGCACCTTTGTTTTTTCATTGGGCGAACCGCACCGGAATGCCGGCGGAGGACGCGGCCGATCTGGTGCAGGACGTGTTTCTCGTTCTCGTGCGCAAACTGCCCGAGTTCGATTACGATCCGAATCGGAGCTTCCGAGCGTGGCTGCGCACGATTCTGTTTAACCAATGGCGGGACCGCCTGCGCCGTGACGCGGCAATGCCCGAGATACAGGGCCCCGAGGCGCTCGCAAATGTCAGCATTGCCGACGACGCACAAATATTCGGGGATATGGAATACAATCAGCGCCTGGTAGCCCGTGCCCTCGAGTTAATGAAGGTCGAGTTTCAGCCCACGACTTGGCGCGCGTGCTGGGAAGTCATCGCGGAAAATCGGCCTGCGGCAGAGGTCAGCGCGGAGCTGGGAATCAGCATTGATGCCGTTTATGCCGCGAAATCACGGGTACTGCGCCGGCTGCGCTCCGAACTCGACGGGCTTCTGGAGTGAGCGGAAGAAACTTTTCATTTTCCTGTCAGGTTTTCGCGCTTGCCGCGTAATCTGTTCGGGAAGCAGGCGCGGACCGCCAACCGTCAAAACCATCCAGCCAGGATTGCCAAGCAGGGTTGCCATGATAATTGGAGCAACGAATTGCCTGGTAGTCGGAGAACTGGAAGCGTTCTCGTCCGGTTGTTTGACCGAGGACGACGCTGACGCGATTGCCGCACACCTTTCCCACTGCTCGCGTTGTGTCGCCGCCCTCGAACAGCTGTCGCCCAGCGATACGCTTATCGATGCCTTTCGCGCACAAACGCTCCAAAACCTGCCGCTTTCCAACGGCGATCGGATCCAGCAGATTATTCAAGCGGCTAAACAACTTTATGATTCAAGCAATCAGTCGGCCGCCTATTCTGCGAAAAAGCGAGTTCCGGCTTACGAAATCGACGCCTTGCAACAACTGGGTGAGTTCCGCATCGTCAAGCTCTTGGGGCAGGGCGGGATGGGCGCGGTGTTTGAGGCCGAGGATTTGCAGCTGCAGCGCCGGGTGGCCGTCAAAGCATTACTGCCCCAGCATGCCGCCAACCCGCAGGCTCGCGCACGTTTTTTGAGAGAAGCCCGCTCCATCGCCAGACTGGAGCACGAGAATATCGTGCCGGTTCTTCTCATCGGCGAAGACAAGGGCGTTCCGTATTTTGTCATGCCGTTGCTTGCGGGCGAATCGCTCGAGAGCAAACGACGGCGGCAAGGCAAGCTGAACCTGCACGAAATTCTGCGCATTGGCATCGCGGTGGCGGACGGCCTGGAAGCCTCGCATCGGCGCGGCATCGTGCATCGGGATGTGAAACCCGAAAACGTATGGTTGGAATCAAAGGGCAGTCGCCCACTGCCCGATTTTCAGGTGAAAATCCTCGATTTCGGCCTGGCGTACAACGAGCAGCAAGACATTCACCTCACGCAAGAGGGAATGCTGATCGGCACTCCGGCCTACATGGCGCCGGAGCAGGCGAATGGCTTGCCGGCCGACGTGCGCAGCGACTTTTTCAGCCTCGGAACGGTGCTCTATGTCCTGGCGAGCGGCAAACTCCCGTTCGCCGGGCCCAACGCCATCACAACCTTGCGTGCCGTAGCACAACAGCCGGCACAGCCGCTCGGCGAACTGTGTCCCGATTTGCCCAAGGCGCTCGTCGCCGTCATCGAAAAACTGCACGCCAAGGATCCGGCGCAGCGTTTCGCAGCGGCAGCGGACGTCGCGGTGGAGCTCCGGCGAATCGCCGCGGGTGCCTTCCTGCCTCTCCCCGACAGGGCGGGTGAGGGGAGCCGAACTGTTGAAACTCGGGACGATGCTCAACGCGTGAGATATTCTCGGCGGAAGCTCGCGTCGGCCTTTCTAGTGATTGTCCTGATCGGGCTGGGGGTTTGCGAAGCGGCGGGAATCACTCGCATCAGGGGCGTATTCAAGGCCGATCCGTCCACGGTTGTCACTGAGCCCCGCGCGCCCGAGGTTACTTCGGCGCCGGCCGCCGACGAAGCGCCCCTCGCGACGCACGCACCCGGGCCCGACAAGAATCTTCCGCTGGAGTTCAAGGCCAAATCGCCAGTCGAGCGCATCGTTCCCATCCCCGAATCGAGCGCCGTGCTTTACGTCTGCCGGGACGATGCGACGCTCTATGGCGTCAATGAACGCGGCACGACGGTCGAGATCGGTCACCACGACGGCCCCATCCGCGCACTTTGTTGTTCGCCTGACGGCAGCCGCGCCGTCACCGGCGGCGACGACGGCATGGTCCGCGTCTGGTCGCTCGCCGACGCCAGGGCGCGCGACGCCTTGACCGGACCGGAGGGCAATTACCTCAGAATCTCCGGTTTCGTCGCCCCCTATGCCATTGTGCGCTCTCAAGACGGGTTGACGGTTTTCGACGAGGCCAACAACAAAAAAGAAGTCTTTCAATTCGGCAAGCCGGGACATCGCGCTTTATGGGGGTTCAAGCGCGCTCTGGAACAAGACCCCAAATACGCGCAACACACGGGCGCCGCGTTGAACGATGCGGTCTGGGCGTTCGACCGGGCGTTGACCTTGCAAATGTTCGAGGGCGGCACGCTCCTTTGCGAGATGAAATCGGGCCGGATCAGCAAGACGACTAATGCGCCGGGAGCCCCGCCGCTCCGCCAACCGCCGTTGAGTCGATTCAAGTCGTTTGATGCCGTCAAGCAACACAGCGCCCCAGTGACCGCTTGCGCGATCTCGCCCGACGGCGGGCGCGCCGTGAGCATCGGCGCCGATTCGCTCCTGTGCGAATGGAACATCAAGGACGGCACGCTGATTCGCAAATTCTCCATCCCCGCTTCCCTGGCCGTGGCGTATTTGATTGACGGCAACTCGGTGTTGTTGGGCACCAGCAACGAATCGGCGATTATCGTCGATCTGGACAAGCAAAAACGGGTGCAGAACTTGACCGGCCATAAAGGCAAAGTGAACGCCGTGGCGACGACATCTAAATATTTGTACACGGCTGGGGATGATTGCACGATTCGCATCTGGGATGTGCCGACCCGCGCGCTCTTCAGATTGGCCATAAAACACAAATCGCCCGTCCTAACTCTCAACCCGATGCTCAACGATGAGTTTCTGGCCTCCACAAGCGGCGACGGGCAGATCTACTTTTGGGATGCGATGTACATCGTTGGGAGGCCCGTCGGCGAGTGCGTCGTGAATGAGAAAGTCCATACTGTCGGCTTCAATGAGCTAAGCGATCACCTCGTGCTTGGCATGGCCGCTGACGACGGCGCCGGCGCCGTGAGATACGTTCGCCTTCAATTCGAGAACGATCCGCCGACGTTGACGATTGATTTGCCGGATAATGTTCGCGCAGCCAAGGCGCGTTGAGAAACTTGTGTACATTATATCAGGAGGCAATCAACAATGTCGACAATCTCCAAGGCCGCAATAGCATTGTGGTTGCTAACGGGAAGTCGTGGTTTCGGACAATCGACGTACGTGTGGAACGGACCGACGACCGGCGCCGCCAGCTGGACCACTGCGTCGAATTGGACCGCGGATTCAAGCTACCCAGGCAGCACGAGCGGGGTCTTCGATACCGCCACGTTCGGGTCAAATCTGAACCCAACGGGACCGGTGACGATTGCGACGCCGACCAATCTCTATCTCAACGCGTTGAATTTCGATCAAACAACAACCACAGCAGGATACTCGATCTCAGGCGGCACTATCACCCTGGGCGGCACAACGCCGACCATCACCGTCTTGACGGCTGGCGTAACGGAAATCATCGGATCTTCCCTCGCGGGCTCTTCGGGATTGACAATCGCGGGCCAGGGCACAGTGGCTCTAACCGGTGCGAACACCTATACGGGCGCCACTTCGATCAACACCGGAACGCTTCAGGTCGGAAACTCGTTGGCTTTGCAAAACAGCACAGTCGCTCTCAGCGTCGGGGGCGGAGGCATCACTTTCGGCAGTACGATTACACGTGCAACGTTCGGCGGACTCTCGGGCGCCGGCAACTTGTCCCTTGTGAATGCCGCCATCACGCCGGCGCCCGTTGCGTTGACCGTTGGCGGCAATGATTCCACCAACACGTATAGCGGCATTCTCAGCGATGGGGGGCTCGGCGGCGGTCTCACCAAGACCGGCGCCGGAGTGCTCACGTTGTCCGGCGCCAACACATATTCAAGGACGACCACGCTGAGCGCCGGCGTTCTCAATGTCGGCGTAGCGCAAGTCGCCGGCAAGGGGCCCCTCGGCGCCAGTTCAATTGTGTTTAGCGGCGGCACTCTGCAATACTCGACAACAAACCAGTATGACTACTCCGGCATGATCAGCCCGGCTCCAAACCAAGCCTACAGCGTCGACACCAACGGCCAGACCGTGGTGTGGGCCAGCGCCCTGACCAGCGCCGGCGGCTCATTGACGAAGCTTGGCGCGGGCACGTTGATTCTAGCTGGGGCGAACACCTTTACCGGCGCCACTTCGATCAACGCCGGAACCCTTCAGGTCGGAAACTCGTTGGCCTTGCAAAACAGCATAGTCGGCCTCAGCGTCGGCGGCGGAGGCATTGTTTTCGGCAACACGATTACAAGTGCAACGTTCGGCAGCCTGTCCGGCGCGGGCAACTTGGCGCTCGTGAACACTGCCGCCACGCCAGCCCCCGTCTCGCTGACGGTCGGCAACGACATTGCCAGCATCACCTATAGCGGAATTCTCAGCGACAGCGGTCTCGGCGGCAGCCTAACCAAGATCGGGACTGGAATGGTCACGTTATCCGGCGCCAACACTTATTCGGGAACGACCACGCTGAGCGCCGGCGTTCTCGCTGTCGGCGCTGCGCAAGTTGCCGGCGTCGGCCCACTCGGTGCAAGCACAATCGTGTTTAGCGGCGGCACGTTGCAATACTCGACGACAAACCCGTTCGACTACTCAGGCGTGTTCAGCACATCGCCGAACCAAGCCTATAACGTGTCTGTCGGCAATACCGTTACATGGGCAAGCCCCCTGACTAGCAGCGGCGGAACACTCACACTTGTTGGCGGCGGAACTCTAATCCTCACTGCGAACAACACCTACACAGGCGCAACTACTGTCAATGGCAGCACCTTGTTTTTGTCAACAGGCTCGCTCGGCAATACCACCGTCAGCTTTGGCAATTCAGCTCGTTCAACTTTGGAGATAAGCGGCAACTACTCCATTGGCAGCGCCGTCGCCGGCAGCGCGTCACTGAATTTCGGTTCGGCCGGCGGCATCTTGACTTTCCTGAACGCCGAACATTCTCCCAGCACACTAACCATCAATAATTCCGCTACAAATGCATCCATCACGGTGGGCGGTTCATCAACCAGCGTTCAGGCAATTCTAAATCTCAATATCGGAAACTCGGGTGTCGATCAAATCAAGACTGGCGGACAGCTCGTTATAGGCTCGAATGGATCGATTTTCATCAATCTGTCAGCCCTAAACGACACTACGCTGGCACTCGGGACATACAACCTGATCAGTTTCGCCCCTTCAATCATCCCCACGGCGGTTACGTTAGGCGCGGTCCCGGCGGGGAATTCTGTCTCGATGTACTTGACTTCGACCTCTACCGCCATAACGTTGAACGTCGTGGCCGGCCCCGCTAACGCCTATTGGACGGGGTTGCAGAGCTCGACTTGGAACACGAACATTGGCGTGGGGCCAACCAATTTCGTCACGACTCCGGGGGGCGGAACGGATTCGGGAGTGCCTGGCGCCGCCACCAACGTCTTTTTCGCGGCGAACAGCGCAAGCATATACAGCTTTACTACGACTGTCGGGCAGGCTCTTGCGATCAACAGCCTTAACTTTACTGGCACGGGCACTTCGGCGGGGGCGTTCATTGTTATTAACGGCACATTGACGATAAACGCCTTAACCGTCAACGGCAACGCGCCGGGCAACGGGATTAGTGTCGCGGCTGGCGCAGGCACGGTCTCGACCAGCTCGATCATATTGGGCAATACTCAGACGTGGACCAGCAACTCCACCTACCCATTGACAATTAACGGCACGGTGACGGGGATTGGCACATTGACGCTCCAGGCCAATTCCACGGGCGGCATTAACTTGGCGGGGTCCCCTGGGGGCGTCAATAACAACGGCGGGATCATTAACTCGGGCACGGGTACGGGAACGACCACGATAAGTTCAAACATCGGCTCGAACGTTGTCAATGTGATCGAGAACAGCGCTACATCGACAATGATCTTGAATGGAAACAACGCGTACTCCGGCGGCACAGTTATTGCAAATGGCACTTTGCAGGTCGGCGCTCACGGCTTGGGTACGAGCGCCGTCACGAATAACTCAAACCTGGTGTTCAATTTTGCTGGCTTTCAATCTCAAGCCGCAATTCAGAATATAATCTGCGGCCCAGGCGCGCTCACGGTAAGTGGCGGCAGCATTGTCATCCTGGAAGGGAACAACGCTTACACGGGAGCCACGACTATTCAATATGGCTCGATTGACGTTGTAACGCGTAATGACGTCAACGTCGGTAGTTTGCCCACAGCCACGAATGTCGTTCTTGGCAGTTCGACCGGCAATACGGCCGGCTTCCTTATTTTGGGTGATATGAATAGTACCGTAAATCAAACAATCGCCGGCTTGACGATCAGCGGCGCCGGCGCTAGTGCCGTTGTAAGCGGCAGCGCTGGCATTTCCAGTCTGACGGTCAACAATAGCGGGCCGGACAATTACGCAGGCGCCCTAGGCGGCAATGCCGGAATTTTTAAGGTTAGCTCTGCGATTTACGGAGTTGATTTTTCATTGACCAAGACTGGGCCGGGCGTGTTGACGCTCAGCAACGGCGGCAACACGTATGTGGGCGGTACGAATATCCAAGCGGGAACCCTTCAGCTGGGCGCGGCGGGCGCGGTCCCGAGTGGCACCGCCGTTTCTCTAAGTGGTTCCGGCGTGTTCGACCTGAACGGCTTTGCGCAGACGATCGGCAACCTTACGGGCACCGGCGGCACGATCGTGAACAACGGTTCCGGTGTCAGCACACTCACGATCGGCACCGGCAACGCCAGCGGCGGCAATTATGCCGGCGTGATCGCCGACAACAACAATGCCGGTTCGGGCACGATCGCCGTGACGAAAACCGGGAGCGGTACGATCGCGCTTTCCGGCGTCAATACTTACAGCGGCGGCACCACCATCGTCAACGGCACGCTGAACATTAACAGCGACAGCGCCTTGGGCGCTGCCGAAGGCGTCGTCAACCTGAACGGCGGCACGCTCCAGTTCGCCGCGAGCGGCGGCATTACGTTGAATAGCTCGCGCAACATTGTGCTGGGCGGCGGAGCGTTTGACACGAACTTCGGCAATGATACGATCGGCGGCGTGATCTCCGGCTCCAGCACGACGGCCAGCAACTTCATCAAAAACGGCGCCGGCACATTGACCTTGAACAATGCGAATACCTACGCCGGTTCGACAAATGTGAACGCCGGCGCAGTAGTCGTTTCAAGCACCGGCAGTCTCGGCGGCGGAGCACTGATCGTCGGCAATTCCAATACGGCATTGCCGCCCACGCAGACCACTTTGTACTTATTCAACGCCGCTCAAACAGTCGGCCCGCTGTCGGGCACAATTGCCGACACGACCGACGGCAACGCGGCCGCCATCTTCTTAAGCACGGCGACCACTCTGACGGTGAACCAGACGGCGGCAGGAACGTTTCAGGGAGTTATTCTCGGCGGCGGTAGCCTGGTCGTCAGCAATTTAAGCAATAGCAACTTGCAGTTGTCGGGCAACAGCACTTACGCCGGCAGCACGAC
>Ga0206953_1033_pt1 | contig 29488 bp, 26 predicted proteins | sample Alteio_BWOrgHeat_36_FD_152977 | JGI IMG/M metagenome (GOLD analysis project Ga0206953, IMG submission 152977) | Enriched cells from forest soil in Barre Woods Harvard Forest LTER site, Petersham, Massachusetts, United States -... | ecosystem: Environmental > Terrestrial > Soil > Temperate forest >...
TATCACGCATAGTTGGCAATTTGACATTCGCGGCATTGAGAACTTGTGCATTGACAGTAGCATTGGGAACAGAGATAGGTTGAGCAAAGGTCGCTTTAAGTGTCGCTCCTTGCGTAGTAATTTCTTTCGCAGCTCCCATTGGTCCTGGCTTTATATCAATCGGCACAGAGAATTTCTTTGCAAACGGCAGGCTGATCGCCGCACCACCCTCAGACGGACTCTGAGGACTAGGCCCACCACCGCGAGGAGTTGAGGCCATATTAACGAGTGTCTTCATAACAGCAGTGTCACCGGGTGCAAAATTCTGAGCATAATCAAGAAAAATCTGCAGAAGAATCCATGGCAAAATAATAACAACCCACAGCATAATAAGTGAGACGACATAAAGAGCAAATGTTTCAACAAGATTAACACTGTTGTTGGGTGTAACTTTTTGCTGTGGCCCTCCTAAAAGAATATTTACTGCCGTTGGATACTCGACTTGTTTACCGATATTTGGATTCGTAAATACGAGAGGAATTCCACTTTGACTTTTCCAGAGATAAACTAATCCATTCAGAAAGATTGCAAAGAGCGGAGCATACAATAACCATCGGAAAAATTCTCCGATCCATATTTTCCCCGTGTTACGAACCGGATAATACAATAATAAAATTGGAAATACCGGTGAAACAATAATAAAAAACCACAAGATAATTTTTCTTACCAAAAGCAAAAAAGTCATAACAAAATAGGTGAGCGCAGTTAATTTGGTTAACAGTAATGAGATAAAAGCCGACTCGGCATATTTGTCACCGAGCAATCGAAGCCCAACAAAACTACTATAATCCCATCCAACATACAGCAGATCTTTCTGCGAGATACAATTTGGTGGACAAGGCTGACTAACATTTGTACGGAGAAAAAATCCTTGTATTAAATCGGTAAATTGATAAAAGAACTGCAAGAGAGAATAAGAAAAGACAATGAGTAATACAACGGCAATAAAGCGTGGAATAAACCGCATAATGGTTAAACTTTTCCCACGGGTAATAATAATAACCATAGAAGTTGCAAGAATAACTATAAATAAGAGTGGAACGACAATATAAAGGACGATTTCTGACCAATATTTTGCGATAGGATTATTACTGTCATCACACTGAATTGTAGTTCCGCTGGCAATTTGTTTTACACATACCCAGTTATAATTCTGAAGCGTCCAGTCAAGAAATTCTCCTGACCGTGCAGCATTTTTGCCGATAAAAGTAACTTCTGGATCAATAACCCAGCGGGAATTGGTATCAGTATTAGGGGTGAGTGTTTGTCCGGCTGCTGCATAAGCAGAAATACTCAGGGCCGGACTCAAAAAAAGAGTCAGAACGAATATAAAACTGAAAAAAATGGGCAGAATTTTTCTCATAATTTTTTACTTAAAGCCGGGCACGTGCAAGATATCCACCAGTACGGTTTGGATAAATACATATCCAAAAATTGCAAGCATAAGCCCTGCAATTGCATAAAAAATATAGCTTTTCCCAATGTTGACTCTATGAGGATCACCTCGTGAAGTCATAATAGAATAGCCACCCCAAATCAAAGACATCAACGCTATCATTGCTACAAAACCCAATCCGATTCCATAAAATTTCTGGACAAAGCCAATTGGATCATTGGGCATGCAGCCAAAATCTGTTGATATTTCATTAAGGGCGCAAAGTGCCATACTTTAACGGTATCATAGAAAGTAAGAAAAAATCAATTGGTAAAGACTATTCTTTTAGCCTTTGTTATAATCTCTAATCCAAACTTTTACTGCCCCATCTTTATCTCTAGTTCTTTATTGATCAGTGGCAGGTATGCATCCGAAAGCGATACTGTTTTTCCTTTGCAATCTTTTTTCAGTGTATAAATTTTAATCGAATATGCCGGATCATGCGTAGGAATAGTTTTCTCAAGAGAAAAATATTTATCCATTCCTGCAAGATTGCCATCTCTTGTCACAAAAAAAAGTGGATAAGAAGACGTCATACATTGATAATTATTGATATTGGGAAACAGTTTGGAGTCAATGCGAAGAGGGAAAAGATTTTGAGATTTAAATGAATATACATCAAGTGCATTCTCGGGATTACCGGTCCACAAGGCAAACAGCACCATTGTCGGCTGAGATGGCACCGAATGTGCTTGGATATATTGTATGGTCTGATTAATACCATAGCCTGCCGTATAGCCATAGGTATCTTCTGTATCTGAGTATGGTGATATTTTTGCCGTTTGCATAATATAAGCATCAGGTACAAAAAGTACCATTAGCGACAATGCAAATGATATCAAAAGGGAAATAATAACTAATGTTTTTTTTATATTGTTTTTTTGCCAAAGATTCTTGAAGACATACGCTGCCGGAATACTGAAAAACGGAAGAAAATCCACAAGATACCGCTGACTTTGACTTTTTACAGTAAAAATTTCCAAAAGCAACGCAAGGATAAAATAACAAAGAATTCCGAGAGAATAAGGCATGCTCTTTTTAATCAAGAGATACATCCCCCACAACGCGGCAATAAATACTAGTGGTGTAACATACACAAACCCTATCTGCAAAAAGCCGTAAAAGCTAATCAACCATTGGATAAAAGGAAACAGAAGTAATTCTTCTGCTGTATAGGCATACCGATCGTTTGATGAAAATGTTTGCCAAAAAAGGGGATTGGTAAGAAGAAAAAAATCAACAATAAACGTGCCACCAAGGACTGCCAAAAAAGACGAGAATAGTGTTTTTTTCTTTTCCCGCCACAAATAAAAAAGAATAACCACTGCCGCAGAAATAATAAAAAGAAGTGCTGAGGATTTAATAAAAAACCCCAGACCTAAAATAATACCAAGCAGCACTCCTCTTTTCAGTGTCGATTTTTGCAAAAGTGATAGAAGTATACTTCCCGACCAAATACCTACACATCCTATAGATGCTTCCATAAGAGCTTGCCTGTTATAAAAAACAAAAATCGGCATTATCGCATAAATGAGTGATGCAAAAAAAGCAGTCTGTTTATCAAATAATTTTTTTGCGAGTGAATAGACACCAACAATGGTAAGTGTACCAATAAGAACCGAGACGAGTCTTCCGGCAACAAGCGGATCAGGGAAGACTGTTGCGAAAATACCAAAAATCCATATCAATAGCGGCTGCTTGGCATCGGTAAGAGAAAGAAACGCATTTCCAGGGACATGGAGTGATATCCATCCCCAATCAAGATAGATTGATTCGTCGTTAAAAATAGGAAGCAGAGTCAAATTAATCAGAAGAAAAATGAAATAGAAAATAGATAAAATAAGCAGGTGATGTTTGGAAATACTGTGTAGTAAGGATTTCATCTTACTCAAGTATACAAAGATTCAGGATTAAAACCATCCTTTATTTTTCTTTTCCTCTGTTTCTCCTGACTCTTCTCTCTGCAGCTCTTCAAGAAGTTCTTTTTGGCGATGAGATACTTTTTTGGGAACCGTTACTTTTATTCTTACATAATGATCACCACGTCCGCCGCCTCGTACTCGCTTGACTCCCCTTCCTGAAAGCCTGATGAGGGTATTTGGCTGGGTTCCTGCTGGGACACGGATCGTGACAGGTCCATCAATTGTTTCAACGGACAGTTCTTTCCCAAGTACTGCATCTGGATAGGAAACGGCCTCTTCGGTAATGATATTATATCCTTCACGGACAAATTTACTGTCGGGCATGACATCGACCACAATATCGTATTGATCAAATCTGATCCGTGAGCCTCGATCAACGCCTGCTGGGATTTTTATATTTTGCTTTTTGCCGTCAATTGTGACTTCTTTTTCTGCTCCATGAACTGCGTCAGTAAAACTGATTGCAATTGAATACACAGGACGACGAGGACGCGCAGCTCCACCGCCAAAAAACTGCTCGAAGATATCAAATGGATCGGAAAATCCGCCAAAATCAAAACCCTGCCCATTGCCATTGCTGGAATAGGTATATGTAAAGGGTCCGTATTGACCTCCACCCTGCTGGCCACCAAAACCACCAAACGGTCCTCCTGCTCCGCCAAAAGGTCCTTGTCCGGCTCCTTGTTCAAATGCGGCAGCACCGAATTGGTCATAGGATTTTCGTTTTTCTTCGTTGGACAAGACTTCATACGCTTTGGTTACTTCTTTGAATTTCTCCTCTGCCTCTTTTGTCTTATTGCGGTCAGGATGATATTGCAAGGCCAATTTGCGGTATGCGGTTTTTATCTCCGCTGCCGTTGCACTTTTGGAAACACCCAAAATGTCATAATAATCATTTGAATCAGCCATAATCCCTCGAAATTTACCTTATTTATTATACTATAAGTATAGACAAAAAAAGCGCTTTTCGCGCTTAAGTCTCACCTTTCAACTGTCAACTTTCAATTTACTCAACCACTTCACCTTCAACAGGTTTTTCGTCTTCTTTCTTTTCCTTAGTTGATTCTTCAGTCTTGCCTTCTTCTTCTTTACTTTCGATTTCTTCTTCAGACTGCGCTTGCTGTCCCTGTTGATATGCTGCTTCACCGATCTTCTGCAGCGTGTCAGAAAGATCTTTGGTCGCGGCTTCGATATCCTCTTTATTGCCGCTATCCAAAACATCTTTCAGTGCTTTTATCTTTTCCTCAACTTGCGTCTTAATATCTGCCGGCACTTTATCGCCGCTATCTTTCAAGGATTTCTCGGCAGTAAAGATGAGTGCATCAGCATGGTTTCGTGCCTCAATAGCAGCCTTTTTCTCTTCATCTTCCTTTGCATGCGCCTCTGCATCTTTTGTCATCTTTTCAACCTCTTCTTTGGAAAGACCTGTTGAGCCAGTGATCTTAATACTTTGCTCTCTTCCAGAGGCTTTATCTTTTGCTTTCACACTCACAATGCCACTTGCATCGATATCAAATGTTACTTCAATTTGTGGTACACCGCGAGGTGCGGGAGGAATACCGTCAAGAATGAATCGACCGAGCGATTTGTTATCTGCAGCCATCGGGCGCTCTCCCTGAAGAACGTTAATCTCAACCTGTGTTTGGTTATCAGCCGCTGTTGAAAATACCTGTGATTTACTTGTCGGAATAGTTGTGTTGCGGTTGATAAGCGGCGTAGAAACGCTTCCGAGTGTTTCCAAGCCAAGTGTCAACGGCGTAACATCCAAAAGCAAAACATCTTTTACTTCACCACCCAGAACTCCTGCCTGGACAGCTGCACCAATGGCGACCACTTCATCTGGATTGACTGAACGATTGGGTTCTTTGCCGAAGAATTTGGTTACTTCTTCAACCACTTTTGGCATACGTGTCATACCACCGACCAAAATCACTTCATCAATGTCTGAAACTTTTTTGTTGGCATCTTTCAAAGCCTTCTCAACAGGCTTGAGAGAATTTTGGATCAACTCATCAACAATCTGTTCCAATTTCGAGCGTGTTAATGTCATCGTTAGATGCAACGGACCGTCTTTGCCTTGCGTCATAAACGGCTGATTGATTTGCGCTTCCTGGGAGGTAGAAAGTTCAATTTTTGCCTTTTCAGCAGACTCTTTCAAACGCTGAAGTGCTTGGGGGTCTTTACGAAGGTCAATGTTGTTTTCTTTCTTAAACTCTTCGGCAATGTAGTCAATAATTTTCTTGTCAAAATCATCGCCACCCAAATGAGTATCACCGTTGGTAGATTTTACTTCGTAAACACCATCTCCAAGCTCAAGAATAGAGATGTCAAACGTACCGCCACCGAGATCGTAAACAGCAATTGTGTGGGCATTCTTTTTATCCAAACCATATGCCAACGCAGCAGCTGTCGGCTCATTGATAATCCGCAAAACTTCCAATCCAGCAATTTCGCCTGCTTGTTTGGTTGCTTGCCGCTCACTGTCATCAAAGTAGGCAGGAACAGTAATAACAGCTTGTGTAACTTTATCGCCCAAGTATGATTCAGCATCGGCTTTGATCTTCTGAAGGATCATTGCGGAAACTTCCTGAGGCGTGTAGGTCTTGCCGTCGACTTCAACAACAGCCATGTCATCACGGCCTGCTTTAATTGTATATGGCAGCCATTTGATGTCTTCCTGAACAGAAGCGTCGCTGAATTTTCTACCAATGAGTCGTTTGACTGAAAAAACCGTTTCTTTTGGCTTGAGAACCAGCTGCCGTTTTGCCACATCACCGACAACATGTGTCTTTGGATCAACGACTGAAGGGATAGTGTTTCGTCCTTCGGCAGAATGGATCACTTTTGGTGCGCCACCTTCCATGACAGCCACACATGAATTTGTTGTACCTAAATCAATACCGATTATTTTTGCCATAATTATTTTCCTTTCCCTGCTGCTACTTTCGCTGGTCTAATTAATTTTCCATTTAGAGTATAGCCCATTTGAAAAACGTCTTCAATAACTCCTTCCGGTCCTTCTGTTGCTTCAACTACTTCATGTACATTCGGATCAAACTTTTCAACTTGTACAGGATGTAATCCTTCTTCTTCTAACACTCGCCGCAATTCCGCGACAGTCATTTCTACACCCTGCAACCAAGGTGATTGCTGTCCGCTTTCTTTTGCTCCTTTAAGAGCAGTTTCCAAATGATCAAGTGCTGGCAAAAGTTGAATTATCAAATTTCCGTTTGCAGTCTTTATCCATTCACCCTTTTCTTCCTGAACTCTTTTTTGCAAATTTTGATAATCTGCCAATGCTCTTTTATATTTATCTTCTGATTGGCTTGCTAATTCTTTTAATGCATCAAACTCTTCTTGTGAAACTGCTTCTTCAGTTACTACTTCTTCTAACTCTTCATCTTTCTTTTGTTGATCATTCTGTTTTGACATATTAAATATAACTAAACGCTAACTTTACCATCCCTTTGCACTTGTCTTGATCAGATCCGCAAAATAGCGGACTGTCGGGATAATTGATGTATAGCGAAGTCTGGCCGGTCCCAGAACACCGATTCTACCTTTGAAATTCATTGGCGTTGTGTATTCGGTAAAGATAAATCCGTACGGCCCACGCAATCTTCCGCCTAGCTCATCTTCAATCAGCACATGGATTTCATCATCATCCTGTGTCGTTGCAAATATGCTTGCAAAACTATCATATTCATCAAGCGCTTCTAAAAGCGTCTTTGTGACATCTATATCAAAGAACTCCGGCATTTCCAGAATATTTGCATATCCCGAACAATACATATCTCCTTCATCCGTTGTTGCAACCGCAAGTGTATTTGTCTTTTCAGCCAAGGACCGTGTTGTTTCTTTAAGAAACCGCTGCATGCGTTCCCGGTAATCCCATACTTTTTCTTTCAGAGCCACTTCCTCAACCGTTGAGAGCTCTTTTTCTTTCATCAACTCACGGACATAGAACTTCATTCCTGCCGCAGTCGGGACACGACCTGCTGATGAATGCGGTTTTTTGAGATATCCGTAATCCGAGAGCTTGACCATCTCATTTCGGATAGTAGCCGGACTTGCACTTAAATTGTGCTTTTTTTCGATTGTTTCGGATCCTACCGGCTCGGCTGTCTCGATATATTCTTCGATTATACTTCGAAGAATCTCGACTTGCCGCTGCGTTAAATTATGCATAATTATCTAGTGACGAGTGAATCAATAACGAGTGATTAAAATTTACTAATCACTAACTACCTCGTCACTAGTCACTTGCTCGAATAATCCGCTGAGCAAATCGGATTAGCAATAATATAACACGAGTGCCAAACCCTTGTCAAGAACACAAAATGTAGCAACTCTTGTATTTCATAAAAATATACTAAATAATTAGTACTATGGGAATTACAGCGATATTGGGATTAGTAATGGCATGCGGCGGTGGACTTGTTGCATTCTTGGGAATTCGCAAAACAAACGAATCAAATACCCTTTCACGCTATGTCCCAGCAGACAACATTCAAGGAATTCCAATCGGCATTCCCGTCGTTGCCACTGGAACAGTAGCAGCGGACCAGCCTTTGACCTCACCGGTAACGCAAAAACCTTGTGTTTATTTTGAATACATCTTGGAAAGAGAAGAAGAAACAAAAGACGACCGAGGGAATTCTTCTTGGCAGTGGCGGCGAGTCGGCTCTGCAGAAAAACAGACAATTCCGTTTTATTTGCAAGATAAAAGCGGTAAAGTTCTTGTCAAACCGGATAATTGTGAAGTTAATGATATTTTCCAAACCCAGCAGTTCTTACAACCTGGCACCATCCAAAATACCCAATCAACCGGTATGAAAATACTTGCTGCCGCAATTCAACTTACTTCTAATCTAAATAGAAACAGAGAACGCGTGACGGAATATATGATTGCCACAGGATCAAATTTGAATGTCTTTGGGACAATAATAATGGAAGGAGAACAAAAATTTTTCCAAAAAACAACCGATTATCCTTTGGTACTCTCACCGCTATCAAAAGATCAGCTCGTCGGTTCTGAAAAAAAAGCGGCATATATCTATCTCGGACTGGGGATTGCACTTGTTCTGCTTGGTGTATTCCTCATGACACAAAAGTAGCTAACTCCTAATAGTTTCTCACTTGCTTTTGCTCAATTTTTTTGCGATGCTGGATATGTGAAGAAGTATTTATTAGTTGTTTTGCCATATGTTATTTTTGTTACACTTTTACTCTTTCTGCAAAGCCCTCCAAGTTCCTTTGCATTTGCTCCCCCTCCGCAAAAAACAGTAAATGAGACATGTACTTGTTATACTCCAGGTCAACATGATACCCAAGATTCAAAAGGAAATCAAATAGATAAAAACTGGTATCACTGCGGCCCTGTAGAGAGCTTTGGAGGACATCAAGCTCCATCTTCGGAAGGTGACAGTAAATCCTATCTCGCTGTAGGATCCTGCAGTAATGCAGAAGTAGCTTGTGTACCAGCTCCAGGTAAATCTATTGATCCTCAACAGAAACCATTGCCCGGCGCCGCTAACTACAATTTTACAGGAGTTGATTGCCCACCGCCTAATGCTACTACTCCTGGTGCTGGCGGCGCAGTAAGCTGTAGCTGCAGTAATGTAGATGGGAACGGTAAACCTTCCACAGAAACGATAGGAGGAGTAAAGAAGCCAACTTCAATTAAGTGTACAGATAGTGTCACTGGCACTACGCGCATCGACTCTTGTAATCAAAATGGGGGTATCTCATACTGCTCCACTGGAGCTAATCTTTCCTACAGTGGTTTTGCCAATCAAACTGTCGCGGGAATAGGTTGTGAACAGACCTGTGTATGCGATGGTACTAATGGTAAAGCGGGCACTCATGGCCCAGTAGGACCCAATAAAAATGGATATAAATGTTATGATTCCAGCGGTACTTTAGGAGGAGAGACTTACTGCGGTAACCAAGAAGATTATTGCCAAAATAACCCCAATTCAACAAACGGCGTAACATGTGTGAACAGTACAAAATGTACCTGTAATCCTGCGAAAACAGCCATCAATTGCACCAGCAAAGGTGCTGCTACTGATGGAACTGATGAGACATTCACTGTCGACTGCTCAAGTAGCAACAAACAATGCACGACAGGCCCCAATATAAATGATCCCAATTTTACCGCGTTTAATCAACCCGTACACGGAATCGCTTGTGAACCTTTACCTAGCCTTCCTCCGAATCCTTCACCGCCCTGCGCAAAATGGAATAAAGGCGTCTGCACACAATTTTATAGCGGTGTTGGTACCCTTGATACAGGCGCCACAGGATTTGTCAGAACGCTTTTTGCTGCGTTACTGAGCGTTTCAGGCGGTATTGCTTTGCTTCTTATCATAAGAGCAGGTTACCAACTGATGACTGCACAAGGCAAACCCGAACAGCTCCAGCAAGGAAGAGATCAATTGATAGCAGCAATTGTAGGGCTTATCTTTTTGGTTTTCTCTTTTGTTTTTCTTCAACTTATTGGGTTTGATATATTGCACATACCTGGATTTGGCCAATGAGACACCGTCAGAGACCGCTTGTACTACTTATCACGGCAATTGTCAGTTTTATTGCTCTTTGTTGTTTTGTGTATTTTATTGCACCGGATACAAATATTTCTCTACAAGGAGAATTGACCGGCTTGCCGTTTTCTTTGGATAGATTCCTTTCTGTTCCGCCCCTTAGTATCTTCTTTGTGCTCTTAGCAATTTTTCTTTTCTCAGCAGGGTCATATATTCTAAAAAGCAAAATGCATGGTGTATTGATCAGTTCATTTGTTGGCATCTATTTACTTTTTCGGCTCAATCACCTCACGCATCCGTTCTTTTTGATTCTTCTTTTGGCGCTTTTCTTTGTCCTTGAGTTATTTATCTCGAGCAAGAATAATTCAAAATCCTCGAATTGACCTCATTCTCCTCGCAGATCGAGGCTTTTTATGCTACAATTTACTTTCTATGGCAAAATTTTATGTAACCACAGCTATTCCGTATGTAAATGCAAAACCACACATCGGACATGCTCTTGAATTTGTATTGGGAGATGTAGTCAAGAGATATCACCGTTTGCGCGGATTTGAGACCCGCATGCTCTCAGGCGGTGATGAAAATGCGCTCAAAAATGTCCAAGCCGCAGAAAAAGAAAAAATGCCCGTGCAGGAATTTATTGATAAAAATACCAAGCTCTTTGAGGAGCTGGCGAAAGAACTCAACGTACAATTTGATGTTTTTCAAAAAGGCAGTGATCCAAAACATCATTATACCGCTTCACAAAAACTGTGGGATCTCTGCCAAAAAAACGGCGACATCTATAAAAAGAAATATAAAGGACTTTACTGTGTCGGTTGTGAAATTTTTTATACTCGTGATGAATTGGATGAAAATGGTGAATGTTGGGAGCATCCCGGAAAAAAATTGGAAGAAGTAGAAGAAGAAAATTATTTCTTCAAACTTTCCAACTACACTAACAAAATTTTACAGCTCATTGAATCAGACAAACTTCAAATTGTCCCTGATTTCAGAAGAAATGAGGTTCTTTCTTTCGTCAGTAAAGGTCTTGAAGATATCAGTATTTCCCGAAGCAATGAGCGAGCAAAAAATTGGGGAGTCCCTGTCCGCGGTGATGATAGTCAGCGGATGTATGTGTGGTTTGACGCGCTCAATATTTATCAAAGTGGCATCGGATTTGGCTGGGATGAAAAAGAATACAAGAAATGGTGGCCGGCTGATGTCCATGTCATCGGCAAAGGAATTATCAGATTTCACGCTGTCTATTGGCCGGCATTTCTTATGTCAGCAGGACTCAAACTACCAAAAAAACTCTTTGTCCATGAATATTTCACTGTCAACGGACAAAAGATGTCAAAGACACTTGGCAATGTTATTGACCCAATAGAGCTAATAAACAAATATGGAACAGATGCACTTAGATTTTATTTTTTGAAATATTTTTCACCTTTTTCAGATGGTGACTTTTCCGTTGAAAAATTTGAGACAGCATATAACGCAGATTTAGCAAACGGCATAGGTAACGCTGTTGCCAGAGTTGCCAGACTCGCAGAAAATTCAGGATTTGAGTTTGAAAAAGAAAAACAGGTAAAATTTGACGATTTATTTTCAGAAGAGATTTTAACTGCTTTTGAAGAATTTAGATTTAATCACATTCTTCAGATTCTCTGGCTTCGTGAAGTGGCAGAAATTGACCAGCATATTAATCACTGGAGTCCATGGCTTATCAAAAACAATGATAAAGAATTGAAGCGGATATTACAAGAAGAAATTACTATGTTACGCAATGTTGCTCGGAAAATTCAACCTTTCTTGCCCGAAACAGCCGATAAAATCTTAACCCAATTTAAAGGGCCGAAGATTAAAAGTGAAAAACCATTATTCCCAAGAATGTAACTAAACGCTACATGCTAATGTATGATCGATGTCCATTGTCACCTCCAGTTTAAAGCTTTTGAGAACGATTACGATGCCGTTATCAAAGATGCATTCTCAGCTGGCATAACCGCAATCATCAACACAGGCACACAGCTCTCATCCAGCAGAAAAGCGATAGAACTTGCAGAAACCTATGAAAATCTCTTTGCAATCATCGGTGTCCACCCGCATCATGCAGATAAAATTCAAACGGATCCAGAGGTAGTTGAGGATACAGAAGGCATCCAAACAAAAAAACAACTCAAACAAGTAAAAAACGATTATTGGCTTAAAGAACTTGAAAAACTCATCAAACACCCAAAAGTATTGGCACTTGGGGAAATTGGCATGGACTATCATACCTATGCTTCAAACGGTATTGTTGACCCAAAACTGCAAAAAGAAGTTTTTATTCAACAAATAGAACTTGCTCATAAAGCAAAACTCCCCCTGCAAATCCACAACCGTCACGCTGGCGAAGATGTAATCAAAATCCTCAAAGAGCACAAGCATCTTTTGCAGTCAAACCCTGGAATGTTTCATTGTTTTGCGGGGACAATGGAAGTGTTGAAATCTGCTTTGCAGCTTGGCTTTTCTATCGGCTTTGACGGTAACAGCACATATAAAGGTCTAGCACCAGGCGAAACAGTAACACTTCCCGAAATAATCAAACTTACGCCGCTTGATAGGATTGTTATTGAAACAGATGCACCATATCTAACGCCGATTCCACATAGAGGCAAAAGAAATGAACCCAAATATGCTATACTCACCGCACGATTCGTTGCAGAATGCAAAGGAGTTTCCTTTGAAGAACTAGTGGAACAGACAGATAAAAATGTCTATACTATGTTTAGGAAGTTAGCAGGTAGCAAATAGCACGTAACCCGCTCATTATTATGACATCTTTTTTTGAAACATTATTCACCCGCTATCCGGTAAAAACAAAAAGAGCTTTGGAAATTTTACCCGGTTTTACTGCATGGATGCTCATTCTTTCTCCTCTCTGGGGCTCTTTTTTAATTCCGACTCAGCTCGCCTATTTTATTCTTTTCTTTGATGTCTATTGGCTATACAAATCCGTTTACTTGGTGATTACTGCAACGATTTCTTCCCGAAATATCAAACTCGCAGAAAAGGAAGATTGGGATGCGCAAGCAAGGGATTTGCCACATTATAAAGATACGCACCATGTACTGATAATCCTAAACTATAAAGAATCCGTTGAGAAACTGCGTCTGACTCTTGATGTACTGACCAAACAAACGCTCTCCCCCAAAAAACTTCATGTTGTCCTTGCGATGGAAGAACGTGAGAAAGAAGCAAAACAACGCGGTAATATCTTAATCAAAGAATACAAACATATTTTCGGGGATATCTTTGCAACATATCACCCCGACGTGTTAGGTGAAGTGAAAGGCAAATCATCAAATGAAGCACATGCAGGACGCGTTGCGTATCAAAAATTATTTGTGGATGGTCCGCTTGATATCAATTATGCAACGATTTCCTCAGTTGATGCAGATTCCATCTTTGATAGGCAGTTTTTTGCCTGTCTCACGTATAAATTTTTGACAGACCCCAAACCGTATAATAAATTCTGGCAATCTGCAATCGTATTTCATAATAATATTTGGGATGTTCCGGCTCCAACACGCATCACTTCCTTTTTTGGCAATCTCTACCGTATGGCTCTTTTGGTCCAAGGTGATAGACTCCTAACTCATGCTACCTACTCCCTCTCTATGAAATTGATCAAAGATGTAGACTTCTGGGATGTAGATGTTATCCCTGAGGATTACCGCATCTTCTTTAAAGCTTTTTATAATAAAAAGGGGAATATTTGGGTTGAACCGATTTTCCTTAAGACCTCAATGGATGCAGCATTATCAAAAGGGTATATCAACAGCCTTAAAAATAAATATCATCAAGAACGCCGCTGGTCATGGGGAGTTTCGGACAATCCTCTCTTTATCAAATGGTGGTTGACAGTTCCTGACGTTCCTTTCTTTAGAAAAACAAGCCTCATGGTTAATGTGCTCTGGGATCATATTATGTGGCCTTCGTATTGGTTTATTGTAACAATTGCAGCCAACGTCATGGCTGTTATCAATCCTGTTTACTCCCGAACAACGCTCGGTTTTAGTCTTCCGCAGCTCGCTGGTTCTATCTTAAGTATTGCATTAGTTGCACTGTTGGCAATGCTTTTTATCGATTATAAAAATAGGCCGACAAATAAGCATTTGCCACTGTACCGCAAACTTCTTTTTCCTTTTGAATTTTTGCTCATGCCTATTGTGGGGTTTTTCCTTTCTGCACTTCCTGCACTTATTTCTCATACACAACTGATGCTTGGCAAACGTCTAGAATACAAAGTAACAGACAAAGCATAGTTAGCTTCTAGCCTCTAGGAACTAGCGTCTAGAATAAATTTAAACTAAACTAAAACTAGATGCGCTACGCTAGAAGCTAGACGCTCCTAATTATGAAATTTCTCTCACGATTAGAAAAGACAAAAGCAGTATGGGGAGTAGTTGCCCTATGCGTTTTCTTCATCTTTTTACGCATGCCCTCAGTTATTGAGCCGTACTGGTACGGAGATGAAGGAGTATACGAAGTCATTGGGCAAGCAATGAACCACGGAAGTATGCTATATCGTGATATTTGGGACAACAAACCGCCTCTTCTCTACATTCTTTATGCACTTGCCCAAGGTGACCAGCCCACTGTAAAAATTATCTCACTTTTTGTTGGCTTTTTTACCGTTATTGCTTTCTTTTTCCTGTCACAAAAATTATTTAAAAAATCTTATGTCAGTGTGCTAACAACAGCCTTGTTGGCTCTTCTTTTCGGAACACCGCTTCTTGAGGCAAATATCGCAAACGCGGAAAACTTTATCCTCCTGCCGATTATCTTGGCAGGGATTATTATTTATAATCTTGCCGATCAAAACAAAATTAAACACCTCGTAACTCGTAACACGAAACGCGTAACTTTGACCTCAGGACTGCTTCTGGGTGTTGCGTTTCTTTTTAAAATTGTTGCAATTTTTGATCTACTTGCTTTTCTTATATTCTTCTGGCTGGTAAATCTTCCCCAAAAAGATTCTTGGATATCTTTTAAAAAAGCGCTGATTCGTGAAACAAAAAAGGGAAAGCAGGAACCATGGTTCCATTCACTTTTTCTTACTTCCTGCTTCTTGCTTCTTGGTTTTCTCCTTCCTCTCGTTATTTTCATGATAAATTTTGCCCTCCATAATGCATTGGGAGATTTTATTCAGGCTGCATTTTTTAATAATGTTGATTATGTCGGATATCAAAATAGCCTTTTCGGCATTCCACAAGGCCTTCTTATTTTTAAGATAATTCTGCTTTTTATTGCACTTTTTTTCATCGTCAGGAATCAAAACAAACTCTCAAAGCCGGCTCTTTTTATTACCCTGTGGATCGTTTTTGCGCTCTTTAACAGTTACTTTTCCGGACGGCCGTATACACATTATGCGCTGGTTGTGGTACCTAGTTTTTGTCTCTTGGCAGGATTACTACTGGATAGTCAAAAAAAAATAAAAATTGTAGGGGGTCTTATTATTGTTCTCATCTTTTTCTTTTTTAAATTTCAGATTAATATAACAAGAACATATTTATATTACCAAAACGCGTACAAATTGATCACCAATAAAGAGAACATTGTCGACTACCAAACATTTTTTGATCAAAAAACTCCTCGGGATTATGCAATAGCCGCATTCATAACAAGCCATACTTCTTCATCTGATAAAGTTTTTATTTGGGGAAACGATCCTCAAATTTATGTACTTTCACATAAATTGCCAATTGGCACATATACCGTTGCCTATCATATAACAGAAAATAATGCCCTTGATGAGACACAAAAATTAGTCAATAAAGAACGACCAAAATATATTATTGTACTTAAAGAATCTGAACCCTTGCCGATTGCCGCTCCACTTTATATAATGCGTTACAGCACATCAGGAGCTACCATTTATGAACGAAGTTTCTAGTCTTGTTAAGGCAGATAAAATTATTCGGTGGGGAATGACGTTTTCACTGATCTTACTATTTATTCAAGCAGGTCTTCTTGCGTTTTTTTATACCAAACTTCCTCCTGTTGTTCCCCTTTTTAACCAACTCCCGTGGGGCGACGACAGACTTGGCGTAAAATATGAATTCCTTGTTCCATTTATTATGACAGCAGTTTATTTCCTTTTTAATTATCTTCTTTTGAGAAAATTATATACGAGCATGCCGTTGGTATCTCGTATTATTGGGATCACCATGCTTTTAGTATCATTATTGTCATTTATCTTTATCGTGAGGACCTTACAGCTTGTTTTATAAAATTACTTATGCCAAATATCTCACTCGTTGTTCTTCTTCCATTGGTTACCGCTCTTGTAGTAACTACTGTTTTGACTTTTCTTACAATTCCTTTTGTAAAAAAATTCGGACTCATGGATGATCCAAAACGCCACAAACACCCAGGAATTATTCACACCAAACCGATTCCCCGCGGCGGCGGTATCCCTCTTTATTTTGGTGCATTTTTTACCAGTTTGTTTTTTCTTCCCTTTAATACGACAATCTCTGTTGTTTTCTTTGCGGCTTTTATTGCATTAAGTATCGGCCTTATTGATGATTATCTGAACGCTAAATCAAAAGATGTTTCGCCGTATGTTCGCTTTCCTGTACAAATCCTGACGGCGGTAGTTGTAGTTGCAAGCGGCGTGAGTATGCATTTTATAACAAACCCCTTTGGAACAGGAGTGTTGCAACTTGATATTTTGAAAATAAACTTGCCTTTCCTCTCATTTTTTCTCTCGGATATTATCTCAATTCTTTGGCTTGTGTGGTTGATGAATATGCTCAACTGGAGCAAAGGCGTTGACGGCCAAATGCCCGGTATTGTTGCTATTTCGGCAATAGTTATAGGGATTCTCAGTCTCAAACTTAATCCAACAGGAGTTGGAGGCTTTACCGATGCGCAACTTTCTTTTATTATTGCAGGCACGGCAATCGGCTTTCTCTTTTTTAATTTTTATCCGGCAAAAATTTTTCCCGGTTTTGGCGCAACTTCTCTCTATTTATTACTGGGCGTGGCATCCATTCTTACAAGTGCAAAGTTGGCAACAGCAATTCTTGTTATGGGAGTACCGCTTGTTGACTTTATGTTCACAATTATCAGAAGGGTTTTATCGAAAAAATCCCCATTCTACGGCGATAAAAAACACTTGCATCATATTCTTCTTAAATTAGGATATAATCAAAGACAGATAGCATTGTTTTATTGGAGCATCTCTGGTATATTAGGTGTGCTTGCTTTGTTCCTTGAAAGCAGAAGTAAAGTATTTGCAATACTTATGGTTATAGCAATTACCGGAGGAGCACTGCTCTTTTTACATTCGATCACAAATAAGAAAAATGAAAAACTCATTTCGTGATATTATTCGCCTGCTCCGACCCCGACAGTGGATTAAAAATTTTATAATCTACGCAGCTCTCCTTTTCAGTGGTCAATTTTTTAATCTCAATCAATTTATCTTTGTCACTTACGGATTTTTCATCTTTTGTGCAATTTCGAGTTCTATCTATATTATTAATGATATTTTTGATGTTGAAAAAGATAAAATTCATCCGTTTAAGAGGTTCCGTCCGATTGCACATGAAGATGTTTCGGTAAGACTTGCAGCTATTTTGGCTGTTATTTTGGCACTTGGTTCTATTATCTTCAGTTATGTTCTTAATCCCGGCTTTTTCTTGATAACTATTGTCTACTTCATTATGCATCTTGCATACTCTGTGTATCTTAAACATATCGAAATTATTGATATTTTGACTCTTGCTGCGGGATATATTCTTCGGGTGTTTGCTGGAGAAGTTATCAGCAACTCCCATCTCTCTGCATGGCTCTTTTTGACCATCATTTCAGGGTCTCTTTTTTTGGCTATTGGTAAACGTCGGTCTGAGATAACGCTTCTCTCTCACCAAACCGGCGCTCCGTTGAGTACGCGAAAAACACTATCACATTACACCGAACAGCTTTTGGACATTTATCTTTCTATTTTTGCAACATCCACTTTTCTTTCTTATTCACTATTTACTTTTTTGGAGAATCCTAAAGGTCTGCAGTTTAATTTTAATTTTGTTCCGGCGGAAGCACTTGGCACCTATCTGCAGCGGAAATGGCTCATGTTAACAATTATCCCAGTCGTGTACGGATTGATGCGGTATCTGCAGCGGATTTATGAAAAACATGAAGGAGAAAGCCCTGAACGGCTTGTCTTTTATGACAGACCGCTACTTGTCTCTGTTGTCGTTTGGACAGTAATGGTCGTTATCATCAATTACTTTATAACCTAACAGTACTCATTGCTTCTTTGCATATTGAGAGCTGATCCAGCCTGTTTTGCCGTTACTGATTTCGATTTCATACCAATCCGCCTGCTCACTTACAAGAGTATATGTTTTTCCCGGTGTAACCTGACCGACTTCTCCTGCAGAGAGAGAAGGCCCTTCCCGTACATTAAGATATCCTGTCGGTGTATTTAGGATAGTGACGCTCGCTGTTGGTGACGGTGAAGGGGAAACAGAAGGTGACACACTCGGCACAGGCGTCGGCGATACAGATGTTTGTTGATTTGAAGAGGTTGTGGTATTTGTACTTAGATATGCAGCAACTGTTAATTTATATCCAAGAGGTGTTCTAATCCGTATTTCTTTTTCATTATATCCCTCTTTACTGACTTTTAAATCATGATCAGACTCGGTAGGGTTGTTATAAAGAAGCGGTGTCGTCCCGATATTTTGTTCATCAAGAGATACGCTTGCGCCCTGAGGAAATGAGACAACAAGAAGCTGCGCCTTTGTTTTATCATCAATAGGGTTAAGGGAGATGATGCTCCCTTCGGATTGACCGTTTGTCCCAAATTTTCGATCAACAACAGTCAGAACTCCCTGGGAAACGCTGATTTGTTCTTGGAATTCCTGCAGAGAATCATCTAGCGGTTCCAGACGAATCGTATAGTTGCCAGGAACGATCATGTCATTAATTTGGCATTTACATAAAGGTGTCTGTCCTAAATATTGATCATTTAAATATACTTTACTTGTTGGGCTTGAGGTGACTTGTAGTGCTCCTTTTTCTGAACGGATGTTAAGATAATATTGTACGCCCAAAAAAAGACCCAACGCCAAAATAAACGAAATGATAAAAACAGCAGCAATCTTTTTCATGAGAGAACAAACAGAATACCTTACATATTAGCATAGAGGAATAATGAATAACAAATTAAATTAGCTCCTTTTTCAAAAACTTTTTTAAATCCGAAACAGCTTTAAAACGGTGATTGTACTGCTTCATTTCCTCAGGTGTTAATTCATCTTCAAAATAGAATTTATTAAGCTTGGGGACAAAGAAAAAAGAACGATACGGATACCCTGCTTCGTATTTGTAGAATGGCTCTTTTGCAATAATTCCTTCCACCTCACCTGGAAAACTTTTTACTCTGCCATCAGGGAAAGCAACCGATACTACTGTTTTGAAAAATGCTCGCCGGTTATTGTCCGGCAATTCTTTTGCTACCTTTTTCATATGCGAAAGGAGATCTTGTTCTGTTGAGTCCGGTCCAAGCCAGCGTTTGGATTTGAGACCCGGTGCGCCGTTAAGTGCCATTATTTCAATACCGCCATCATCGGCAACTGCCGGAAGCCCGCTTTCTTTGCTATAAAAAAGTGCTTTGATCCGCGAATTTTCAATATAGGTTTTACCACTTTCTTCTGGCTCTTGCGTGATGCCTACATCTGATAAAGACACTAACTGGAAAGGCACATCTGACAAAAAAGCAGACAATTCTTTAATTTTTCCTTTATTTGTTGTTGCGATAAGTAATTTTTTCATTGTTTATGAATTATTCCCTGCAACTGTTTGTGAATCTCAGGCGCTGCCGCGCAAAACGTAAAATATTCATGTACTCTTGTTAAAGGATGAGAGTAATCCATGGATTTTCCGTAAAAATCTGTATATACTCCTCCTGCCTCTTCAATAATTATGTGAGGTGCTATATTGTCCCAGATCTTACTGGTGCGATTAAGCATTCCGCCATAGCTGCCCTTTGCAACTTGTATCGTATCAAAAGCGCTATTGCTGGATCTTAGATTTCTGATATGTAATACCAACTCTCCAAGCAATTTTGCTTCTTCATAGGTTTCCGTAGGATTTTCCGGGTGACCGTCTATGCCGTATGCAATAAGTGAATTTGAAAGTTTTTCGTCCGTTGAAACAGTTATTTTTTCTCTATTATAATAGGTTCCTTTTCCTTTCTCTGCAATATATAGTTCTTTAAAGTATGGCAATGTTATTCCCCCAGCAATTGGTGTTGCGTTTTGCAGTAAACCAATCATAATGCCATACGTCACAATTCCGTTGGCAAAATTACTTGTTCCATCAATTGGATCAACAACCCACGTAAACTCTGATTTTTTATCAATAACACCTGCTTCTTCGTCAATAATATTGTAATCAGGATATTCTCTTTTTATTTGTTTAATAATCAAACTACCGATAGCCAAGTCTGCTTCTGTCAAAACTTGATTATGGTCGCCGTCTTTAATTGTGCCTGTTACTTTGCCGAATTTATCATTGGCAATATGAGATGCTTCTTCCAAAACTTTTGTTATGAAGGATGAATAGTTCATGCAGTTTCGATACCAAATGTTTCAAACGTACCGCCGCAGTATTTCATTATCATATCACATGATTCCCGAAGGGTTTTCTCTACCTGCTTAGGTGTAATATCATATATTCCGTCAACATTTATATAAAGGTTTTTCGTTGATTCCTGAACAGCTGTTCTTTGTGCATCACGGAAATTAAAATCAATGTTGTATCCGCCTTTTTTGTCACAGTACGCAAGTTCCGTTTCTTCATACTGTGTCGGATCAGAATCTCCTAAAAGCAAGATTTCTTCTCCTTTTTTTGCAAACCTCAGCTCTGTCGGAAAAGCAATCGCATCAAGATCAAATGCTCCGACAGAAACACGATTTTTCATGACTGCAATATTATATGCATCAACACATGTATTAACCATATACAAACCTTTTTGTAATGCAACACGTCTGAGAAGTGCTTCAGGACTAGGACGGCGTGAATGCCAATCGACTCCCATTGCTTTGTAGAGGTTTCGATAACTTACAACCTCCGGATATTGACCCAGCTGTTCTGTTGTTAATCCCTTAAGTGAATCAAGAAGCTGCTGTTTTTCTTTCTCCAAATCGGGATTTGATTTTTCAATAGAAACTCCTTTAATAACCGCAACACCAACTGAAATTGTCGGATATTTTTCTTTTACATCTTTAGCAATTGAAAACATTTCGGGTTTGTCTAGTTTGTTAAATGCTTTTTCTTTTATTTGATTCTTATTTTTTACTTCTTGATTCTCCCTTGCTGCTTCCCTAAATCGTTCCTTCACAAAATCTTTCTCAAGAGACAAAATAAGCCACGCTGCTTTTGGCCCGTGATCCTTACCAATCAAGACTTTATAAATTGCCGCAAATGTTTCTTTTCCGTTAAGTCCTAATTCTTTGCCAATATCATAGATATGCGTCTGGAATTCTTCTGCGTCTTCTGCAGAATCAATCTCCACCGCAATTTTTTGCAATAATTCTTTTTGTTTATCATATAAATCTTCAGCAGCAGCAGGCAGTTCTTTTTGTACTAAAAACTTTGCATTTTCCGGTGCATATTTTTCAATCCACACTTGAGCATATTTTGCCCAGTCCGTTAAGCCTTCTCTTTCAATTTGTTTTTTCATGTTGGGCATCTGAACCCATTGGGCAAGGAGTGAGAAACGAATGTCTGGTGGTTTCTGTACTTCACCAATTTGTGAAAGTTCAAACGCCCGAGCCAAATCTTGATCACCTTTGTTAAAATAAGCATCTGCGGCTTTTTGATAATCATCGAATAATTTTGGGATAATATCTGTACCGACAGGGTTAAATTCTACTGCTTTGTTAGGATCAGTTTTAATCATAAGAAATCGGGCAATCTGTGGAGGAAGCACTTCAAGAAGTTCTTCTCCTGTTAATCCAAGTCCTTTTGATGAAGACATCTTTTTGCCATTCCATAAAAAGAATTCATACGCTTTTGCCATTGGTGGTTCTTGATTAAAAACGGATTTTAAAATTTTAGCGGCAATTTCAAAAGATCCACCTTTTGACATATGATCTTTCCCTGACCATTCAATCGTTACATTAAAAGTAGACCATTTAATAGCCCACTCGGGCTTCCAAGGCATTTTTGCATTCCCATCAAACGGTGACATTTTCCCAGTAGTGCCACATCCCTTTGCCCATGTTACTAAATTCGGCAAACAACTAAATGTTACTTCTTTTCCGTCCCAATCGGTCACTTTGGTCGTTCCCAACTTACCGCACGTAGGACAAATAACCTGCAGAGGATACCAGTCATTCTTCACCTGGTGCTTGTACATTTCTTCATATACTTTGCGAACTTTTGTAACATTATCAAGCATTATTCGTATACCTTCGTTATAAACCCCTTTTTTATAATTAACCGATGCCAAATAAATTTCTGCTTCAAGTCCAAGAGCTTTGAACATTACACGCATTTTGTTGCCATAAAAATCTGCAAATGTCCCTTTACCATCAGGCGAGGGAGCCATAAATGTGGGAACTCCCATATATTCTTTATGTGTTGCTTCCAAACGTGGCGGCAAACCGTCTATCGGGTCAAAATCATCAAATCCATAGATATACTTTGCCTCTTTTTTTTGTTCCTTTAGAACTTTATAAAGAACATCATGAATCACAGGACCTTTTAATCCACCCATGTGAACGATACCAGAAGGTGTCCATGCATCTTCAAGCACTTCAGTTTCTTTTCTCTTTTGTAAAACTTCATCAGCCCAGAACATAGTTGTATTATACATGGTTTTAGCTTGATTTTCCTCCCAATTTACCAAAATTTATTCCTACAGGATTTGGCACAGGTTATACTTGACGAGAACCACTGGTAAAAATAATACCTAATACTCTTTTAGTGACAGCTGCTGGCGTGGGTTCTATTATCACCCTAGTTACTGGTTCATTACCATTAGTAGACATGCGAAAATAGGCAGAATGCACCTCACCTTGTGTATGAAAAACGACGACAGCGTCAGTTGGCCCTGTCCCAATCGTCATATCAGGCCTTAAACCCTGACGTCTATATAATTTACTTCTTACTACCGTTGGCAACTCTCTCATACCAACTTCTTCACTTTCTGTCATATATATTCACCACCTTTCCACAAAAAAACCCCTCCAATGAGGGGTTATATTTCTTTTTTGTTTCAGCAAAAAAGCCCCTCTCACGAGAGGTTCTTTTTGTTACCTTTTATAACGAAATTAGAAATAGTAAAAACATTCACAGCAGGACCGGTCATAAAAACATGTGAATCATTCCTATCCCAAGAAATTTCTAATGCCCCACCTAGCAACTGAATTTTTGCAATTCTTTCAGAATAACCTTGTAAAACTGCTGCCACCAACACAGCACATGCTCCAGTTCCACATGCAAGCGTCAAACCGACACTGCGTTCCCAAACATACATTGTTAACTCTTTACGATTATTAACTTCAACAAATTCAACATTTGTTTTTTGAGGAAAGATATTTGTCATAACTTCAATCTGTGGACCGAATTCTCTCGCATATTTTGCTGCATTTCCTTTCTCTACGAAAAAAACTGCATGAGGATTTCCTATGCCAATATATACACCATCAAGTTTATGTTTCTTACCATCTCGGCTCGTCAATGAAAAAGCAAAATGAACTGATCCATCTTTACTTCTCCTTTTTATAATCTGCTCAGCGTTATAAAAAACTGGTTTTCCCATATCAACTCGTATAAGAGCCTCTTTTTCTGAATTTTCAAGAACATTGGGAATAATAATCCCAGCATCTGTATCCACTGAAACTTTACCTTTTTTGTTTATCAATTTGTTATCGAGAAGATACTTTGCGAAACACCGGATGCCATTTCCACACATCTCGCCAAGTGAACCGTCTGAATTAAAATACTTCATCCGATATTTTGCTTTTAGTGTTCTTGATTTCGAAACCGCTATAACACCATCAGCACCTATTCCTGTATGAATAATGCATATTCTTTTGACAATATCTGGTGTTGTCCGCTCATCAAAATCAACATAGACAACAAAATCATTGCCTGTTCCGTGCATTTTTGTTAGTGGATATTTTTTGTTGGAAAAATTTTTACTTATCATATTATGCTAGATCTGTTGGAATTTTTTCATATTTCCAAATATCACTCAGCGGTTGCCGCTCACGAATCATGTCTAGTTTTCCATTCTCTCTTACCAAAATTTCGGGATGTAATTGTTGAGAATTATAATTACCCCCTGACATTGAAGCACAGTATGCTCCAGCTCTACCGATAACCATTAGATCTCCTACATTTGCTTCCAACATACTCCTTGACTCAACTACCCCAGGTTTCCATAACTCAACGGTAAGGATGTCACCACTTTCACAACAAATGCCACAGACAACATATTCTTTTTTAAGTAACCTTTTTCTTTCACGGGGAATAACTATCAATGGATGCTGAGCTCCATGCATTGGAATTCGTGCATTCATATTCATGCCACCATTAACTTTAAGAAATTCTTTTCCTGAGGACCCGGTATTAACCTTATCGATAATTTCTGTAAGAATGTATCCTGCTTTTGCAACAAGAGCTGTACCTGGTTCCATCTCAAGAAGAATTTTCCTTCCAGTTATTTTGTTAAAATCTTTAATTGCATCAACCATTACCTGACCTACTTCCCGAATATTGGTTGAATGTTCCCAACTCATTCCTCCTACTTTATAACCACCACCCATACTTAAAGCTGTGACATTAGAATAATCCCGTACAATTTTTAAGCCTTCATGTACTGCTATTTTTTGTTTTTCAGGATCACTACCTGAGCCGATATGTACATGAACAGTAGTCAAAATAAGATTATATTTATTCAGCAAAGCATTTATTTTACCTCTTTGCTCATATACCCCAAATGATGAATTAAGCCCACCTGTTGAACTTGTCGGGAATAAAGCTGATCCAATGCCGATATTAAACCTAACACCAATCTCTGTATTTGGCAGCGCTTTCCCATATGTTTCGAGTTGTAATAATGAACAAGCAGTATAAAGAACACCCTTTTTAGCAAGATAGCGTAAATTATCTTCTGATTGAACTTCCTGACTTGTTAAACGGATTTTATTTCCAGCAATACCTGCACCTTCTATCAAACGCACACATTCATTAAATGTACTTGCATCAAAATGTGCACCTAAGTTGTTGAACAAACGAAGGATGGCAGCGTTAGAGTTTGCTTTTACTGCATAACGGACAATCAACCCGTATGAAGCAGAAATTTTTTCAAATGTTCTAAAACTGTCTTTTAAATCTTTCTCAAAATATACATATAATGGTGTTCCGAACTTTTTGGAAATTTTTTTAAAAACAGCAATTCTATCTTGTGCTACTATTTCAATATTTTTTTGATCTTTTTTCATATACTTATTTCCTCCATAAAAAAACCCCTCCATTGAGGGGCTATTTCTTTTTTGTTTCAGCAAAAAAGCCCCTCTTACGAGAGGTTCTTCTTGCCATTACTTATTACAATAAGAATATTCATAATGATTAGTATATAATAACAAATATCCTGTAAAACCACAAGAAGTGTTTTGAAAAATTTATTCATGAAAAATATTGTTATAAGGGAAGCAAACGAAAAAGATTTCCCAGCAATTTTAGTTTTAATAAAAGAACTTGCGGCATTTGAGAAGTCCTCTCAAACAGTCACCAATACTGTTCAACTAATGAAAAAAGAGAAACATCTTTTTTATAGTTTTGTCGCAGAAACCGACGAAAAAGAAATCGTAGGAATGGCAGTTTGCTTCTTTGCCTATTACACGTGGGTTGGAAAATCATTGTATCTGGACGACCTAATAGTCAAAGAAGTATTCCGAAGAAAAGGTATCGGGAGGGCGTTGCTTAGAAAAATTTTTGAGTTTGCAAAAAAACAGAATTGTAAACGAGTTCGTTGGCAAGTCCTTAACTGGAACAAACCAGCTATCAATTTGTATAAAAAAGCAGGTGCTGTTATTGATAATGAGTGGAATAATTGTGATTTTGACGTAGAAGCAATAAAGAATTTTAAGCTATAACTACTTTACAATTTCAACTTCTACTTCAGGAGTTATAGAAAAAGTCTCTTCTGCCATTTCCTGAATCCGTTTAATGATTGTTAATACATCTTTTGCTGTCGCGCCTCCGAGATTGTTGATAAAATTAGCATGCTTCTCTGAAACTTTTGCTTTGCCGATAGTATAGCCGCTGAATCCGAGACGGTTGTTAATATATCCCATCGACACTTTGCCATGCCATTTTTCTTTGACAAGAGGCCTGATATCCGGCCAGACATCGACAATCTTTGCTACTTCATCGGGTTTTTTGATGTTTTTAAACACCGATCCGCAATTTGGATATTCCAGCGGATGATGAGTTTTACGATAATCAATATTTACCGCATAGATACTGCGCGCTTTCACAAGCTCTTCCCGATCCGCATGAATAAATTGAAACTGAGCTACCGTGACAATCATATTTTTCTTTTCTTTCACCACACTCTGTCGATAAGAAAAATGGAAATCGGCATTGTTCATTTCAAGAACATCAATATTTTTATCATCAAATTCCAAAACTTCCGCTGCAATCAAATTGTCTTTTATTTCGCCGCCAAACGCACCGACATTGCCTCTGATTCCCGCACCTATTGTCCCCGGGAGTCCCCCTGCCCATTCCAATCCATGCAAATGATGATTAAAGGATAATTGAATTAGAGAATCGAGTGTCTCTCCAGCAAAGGCGGTTCCGGTCTCATCATGGAAGCTGATTTGAGGTTTTGCCCCGGTTGCAATTTGGATAACAACGCCGTCAAAATAGTCATCGGTAAAAAGCAAATTGGACCCCTGTCCACAGACAAAAAGTCTTTCTGGATGATGCTCTTCGACAAAATCAAGTGCTTTGAAAATATCGTCTCGAGTTGTGCATTTAAGAAAATACCGTGCTTTTCCGCCAATCCGGAACCATAACACCTGAGACAAATCAAAATCTTCGTGAATTTGCATGGATTGAAGTTTATTGTAGAGAATTTCAGAAGAAGAAGCAACCTAATAATCTTCAAGTGTTGAGGTATCGCCGATAGGAAGACCGAGTTCTTTTGCTTTCAGGATTCTTCGCATGATTTTGCCCGAGCGAGTCTTTGGTAATTTGTCGATAAATTCGATCTCACGCGGATATGCATGACCTGCGAGATGTTTTTTTACATGCTGCTGAAGTTTCTCTTTCAATTCATCAGTCTGCTCGACACCTGATTTAACGACAACAAAAGCCTTGATGATTTCTCCTCTGACTGGATCTGGCTTGCCTATAACACCTGCTTCGACCACGTCAGGATATTCAACCAAAGCACTCTCAACTTCGAACGGTCCAACGCGTTCACCTGAAGTGTTGATGACATCATCGGCTCTTCCAATAAACCAATAATAGCCATCTTTGTCACGAAGTGCGCGGTCTCCCGAAATATACCATTTGCCCACAAAATAACTGTCAAATTTTTCTTTGTTCTTCCAAATCGTTTTCATCAAGGAAGAAACACTGGAGGCAAGCAGAGCCAAATTCCCTTCTTGTTCATCACCCAACTCGCGCCCTTCATCATCAACAATTGCAGCAACAATTCCCGGAAGCGGCTTGCCCATGGAGCCGGGCTTTATATCCATCACGGCATAATTAGGAATAGTTATGCCTCCCTGTTCTGTCTGCCACCACGTGTCATGAAACGGCAAACCGAACTTCTCAAGTGCCCACCAGATAGCTTCGGGATTGAGCGGTTCACCAACACTTGCGAGAAAACGTAAATGAGATAAGTCATAATCTTTTGGCAATACAGGCGATCCCATGAGAAGACGAATTGCAGTGGGCGCAGAATACCACACCGTGACTTTGTAGTCCTGTAGCACCCTATACCAATTCTCTGGGCTGAATCGACCTTCATAAAGCACTTGCGTTATCCCAAGTCCCCATGGTCCGAGGGTCGCATAAACAACACCAGTCACCCAACCAAGATCTGCTGTGCACCAATAAATATCATCAACGTGTAAGTCCAAGACGTATTTTGTCGTCACCATCGCTTGGAGGACATCGCCATGCATATGCATAACGCCTTTTGGTTTGCCAGTGGTACCAGACGTATAAAGCATGTAGGAATAATCGTCTTTTTTCATATGAGCGATCTCGAATTTGTCAGAGGCTTTTTTCATTTCTTCATTGTAGAAAACAAGTCCTTCTCCGCTTGGTTGTTCGGTAGACCCTCTTTCAACAATAATTACTTTTTCCAAATTGGGAAGATCTTTCCGAATTTTTTCGATTCGAGGATACAAAACTGCATTGGTAATAACAACTTTTGCTTCACTGTCGGCCAATCGATCACGTAGCGCAATTTCCTGAAAAGCGGCAAAAAGTGTCCCGACAATTGCACCTACTTTGAGAGTACTGATGAATGCAATATAGCGTTCAGGAAGTGGCGGAAGAAAAATGAAAACGCGGTCGCCTTTCTCAACACCATTCTCAGTCAAAACATTGGCAAATTTATCGGATTCTGTTTTTAAATCACTAAATGTGTATGATTCTTTTTCTCCATTCGCACTCTCAAAAAGAAGAGCGGTTTTATTTTTATTTTCTCCTTCAGCATGTCGGTCAATGATATTATGAGCAATATTCATTGTTCCGTCAGGAAAAAATTCTACAAATTCTTTCTCAGCTTTTTCCCATGAGAAATCCTTGTACTCTTTGTCATAGTCTAGAAGATTGGGAGCGGGCTGTAATTTCTTGAGGTCTTTTTTGATTACTTTAACCTGATCACTCATAAATGCGTATCTCCGATATTATCATCCCCCAGCCCGGTTTGCAAGATGAAACTGCATGGCAGAAACATTGTGTCATAACAATAGTTCAGTATAAGATTATGAATACTACTCATCATCATATCAATCTTCTTCGCCAGTATCGAAATTTTCTTCACCATAGGTTCTCCTCATAATCCCAGGCAAATGATCATTAAAACCACTGACAGCTTCTCGCTGTTGATCTTCAGAAAACCTTGCACCGCTAGGAACTAGGAGGCCATTGCTATCGATAGCGAACCCTACAGCACGAAGCGCCATATTAAATCCTTCCTGTCTTAGCACCTCTCTAGCAAGTTCAAATCTAGCTACTTCTTTGTCAATGTCACTGATATCAGTACGTTCCTTCACTCTTCCAAAGCCTGCAATATCATCTCTACGTCTTCTATCGATTTCTTCAATGCGAGTTTTTACTTCTTCATCCCCAGGTGAATTAGAAATTACCCCTAGAAGGCTTCTAGCCCCCTCTATCACCACTGTCCACCGAGGATCTTCATCAATAGGAAGGAAACCTCTAGCTCTATTAGCTTGATCGCTCATCACCCTAACTAAACCAATTAATGATCTACCGGTTTCTGGACGATTAAAGACCTCACC
>Ga0206953_1035_pt1 | contig 28627 bp, 28 predicted proteins | sample Alteio_BWOrgHeat_36_FD_152977 | JGI IMG/M metagenome (GOLD analysis project Ga0206953, IMG submission 152977) | Enriched cells from forest soil in Barre Woods Harvard Forest LTER site, Petersham, Massachusetts, United States -... | ecosystem: Environmental > Terrestrial > Soil > Temperate forest >...
CCATTGCAAAACTTGCTCTCCAAGGAGAAGGACGTTTAGTCACTCCACAAACGTTTCATATTGCAAAAACCCATGAAAGAACTGGCATAAAGCTTTCCCATATGAAACAAAGACTTCTTCTTATGCAACAACACATACAAGAAATTGATCAAAACGATGAAGATTCAATAAAGCAATTACAGCTGTGTATTGATACTCTTGAAGAGTCAACCAAAGTATTTCGGAAAAAGGCTGAGAGTGAGGTGGATGCAAAGCAAGTAACGCTACTGTGTTCGTTACCGGGAGTTGGCAAAACCATAGCAACAGTCATTTTGGCAGAGGTTGGAGATATTAATCAATTCAAGTCAGCAAAAGCATTAGTTGCCTATGCAGGACTTGATCCAAAAGTGAAGCAAAGTGGTGGAAGATTGCACCATAATACTCATTTAACAAAGAGAGGCTCTCCCTATCTTCGACAGATGCTTTATACGGGAGCGAGTATTGCGCAACGGCATGACGTGGAACTCAAAACATATTATGAGAAAAAAAGAGCTGAAGGGAAACGATACAAGGAAGCAACGATTGCTGTTACGAGAAAACTACTCTCGCGTATTTATGCAGTGCTGAAAAGACAATCACCTTATGAAAAAGGTGTTTGATGTATTTTGAGGCCAGGGGTCTTGACAAAAGATTCCTGGTCTCCAACAAAGTTGCTTAAACCCTGCATCGATTCTTAGCCTCAAAAAACTGTATAATATCATGCGACCCCTGAACAGATTCGAATTTTAGCCTCGCGAATTGACAATATTGCTGACCTCATGAGATAATTTTATCAATAAACATTGAGGCTCGTTTATAAATGCCTCACCGGCTGATAACTTCTACCAACAGGTAGGAGTTTTTTGCTTAATCTCTAGGAATTATGAATTCAATATACGTACTTCCCTTCTTCATGTTTGTATTGATCTTTCTCGCAAGTATTATCTCCATAGAATTTGGTTTAGCTGCTGCAATTATTGAAATAGTTCTTGGTGTTATTGCAGGAAGTTTTTTCCATTTACAGCCACCTGCATGGATGACATTCCTTGCTTCTTTTGGAAGTGCATATCTAATTTTCCTCGCAGGTACAGAAATAGACATTCCGTTAATGAAGAAAAATTGGATAGAAGCAGTATCGATCGGAAGTATTGCCTTTTTTGCTCCACTTATTGTCTGTTTTCTACTTGCGTATTATGGCTTTCATTGGACTTTTGCAGCGTCTAAGATAGCAGGGATAGCTCTCTCTACTAGTTCTATTGCTGTTGTTTATTCAGTATTAGTGGAAACAGGATTATCAGTTACAGAACTTGGCAAAAAAATTATGGCAGCGACATTCGTAACAGATATCCTTATTGTTATTACTTTAACTTTCTCTTTTTTTAATTTTACTATTTATACTTTTTTCTTCATCGTTATATCTATAATGGCAATTATTTTTATGCCCAAAATTTTCTCTTTTCTTCTTAAAAGATACAATGGCAAAATTGTTCAGCCAGACATTAAATTCCTTTTTCTTATATTATTTCTTATTGAATGGTTAGGTGATGCTGGGAAAAGTCAGCCGGGTTTTCCCCTGTTTATCCTCGGTTTAGCTATGTCCAGCTTACTTGCCAAACATCCTGAAGAAATGAAAAGAATGCGCATTGTTAGTTTTGCAACTATAACTCCCTTCTTTTTCATAAAAAGTGGTATGAGTGTTGATGTAAATGCTGTTTGGGCAGGAATATCAGGCGTGCTCATATTTTTAGTCTTATCTATAGGATCAAAAATTGCTGCCTTATTCCCCTTGGCAAAAAAATATCATGCAAAATATGGAATATTTACTACCCTACTTATGAGTGCAGGGCTTACTTTTGGAATAATTGCTGCAACATACGGTCTGGCAATTGGTGCAATTACGAAAAATCAATTTTCTATTCTTATTACTGTTGTTATCCTTTCTGCAATTATTCCTACCATTATTGCTTTACGCTTCTTTAAACCGCTCACAAAAGACCTCAAAACAATTGTTGAGACATTTGGAGAAGAAGGATAATTTTTATAAACTTTTTTATACAACAACTTCTAAAAAAAACTATTTTGCTCGAAATTTTTCCATTCAGTTCGAAGAATGACAACTAGAGCCTGCTGCATTTTTTAGCCTCAAATCGTGGTTTCACTTAGACACAAATTTTATCCACCCGCTACGAGAATCGAACCTATCTTTTTTAGAACCCTTTACAATATGGGGGGGAAAGATTCCCATGAAACTTTATTAAGAATAAAGCTAAGATTATGCCTTACGGAAATTTTTGCGAATGGTTTCAAGAATGTAGGTTGTTGATTTTTGTTTATGCCAGATCAAAAGTGGAAATAACATGTATCAAACTTTCAATGGAAGAATCAGTTCCTGTTTGTCGAAGTAGACCAAGATAGCACTCCCTAGCCACCGGATTATTAACCCACCCATCCCCGAATCTTCCAATGAATGCAGCTTTAACATCTTCAAAGGTTTTTTGCGGTGTATCACCAGAATAACCTTCTCCTACACTGGCAGCAGAGTGATGAGGTGTCTCCAGATTTGGGTTAATAAATTTGCCAACGTAGACTAAAGCATCCTCCTCAAAAGGCGCACTAAGAAAACTAAGCAACGACTCTTGGGGAAATTCAATTAATCCTCTCAACGAAATTAAGTCGGATATTTCTGGTTGTAAATCATCAATTATTTGGTTTGCATGTTCAGTTGACAATGTTCCTTTGATTATTCCAGCTTTTCTCATTTCTTCCATTTTTAATCGAACTATACGTTGAGTTACAGCCCAGGGAATTCGTCTGAGTTCCCAAATTTTTGTCATAATCTCTTTTGACAAACCAGTTTGGGGAGAACTTTTACTAATACCTCTCTTTGTAATTCCATCTTGAAGGAACATAGCAAGATCTTCTTTTAGTCCAGAAGGGACTCTATCAAAACTACCTAGGATTGTTAGACGGTCATCTTCTAACTGCTTTAGTATGTGCGCATGTAAAACATGTGCTCTTTCATGTCCAAATTTAGATGCTATATAATCAACAGATCCGCGCGGATCAACAATAGCAACGGTTACTTGTTCTAATCGCTGATTTCTATAAGGTGCCGTAACTGCTCTTGTCGTTGCTCCAAATCTCGTTGCTGGTATAAAAATTTCAAGAGGATTCGAAATTCCATCGGAATTTACCGGGAACAGCTCATCAACTATTCCTCTTGCTTCATCAATATTTGCTTGAAGTTTTTCTGGGGAAGCTATTTGATCAGGCAGATTATGTTGTTCTGCATGAGCGGTAAGTATATCAAAATAACTTATAGGATTTCTCGATTCTGGACTGCGCAATAATTGTGTAGGTTCCTGTGTCTCGGTACTCAAAATAGTGAGTAGTGCAGTATCTTGTCTTAGCGCTTCTATATAAGCACGTAATTTTGCCTCAGTACTGTTTCCATCAGGATATCCTACAAATTCATATAACATGGCTGTATCAACTCCCATGTCTTGTGCAAAAGCATGAACATCGTAGACAAGTTGTAGTTTTTTGATAATAAGATCTCTATTATGTGCCCTACTTTTCAAAACTTCTTGCAGTACTTCTCGAACTTCAGGTTCTCCTTTGTAATTTTTTAAGAAAGGCAGGGCAGTTGCAACATTTCCTCCTTCAGTTGCAACAAATACTGCTCTCTCTAATTCTTCTTCATCTGTAACACTACTATCATGTGCCAACACCGTTTGTTTTTCTCCCCTTGATTGAACTACTAGTCGACAAGCTTTTTTTATTTCGTCTTTAATTTGTTGCGTTGGTTGTATTGTTGAGTCTGTTCTATCTATACCGTTTATTTCATCATCTAAGGCTCGTTGAGCTTGTCCATAAAAATGATATAATGCCTGATCATAAAATGAGTAATATTGTTGTCTCGCTTTATCTACTTCAGCTTTTATACCACTTGTCTTTGCTACTTCATAACGAATTCTTAAATAGTTCCCAATAATTAAATTCTGCTCCTTTCTTTCATTCACATCTTGTGAGAATTCTATGCCACAGGTAAACGGCTCACGCCCTGGTACAGCAAAAAAATCGCGACCCTCTTGCTCATCAAAACCGAGAAAGTATGGAATCCCATGTTGTAAATCTGTTGATTGGTCCAACAGAATAGCATCAATTGCTGCTTTTGCGCTTTCTTCAGGTGTTAGTGAAATTTTTGTTCTGTCCTTGAGCTTGTATCTATCAGCTCCAGGCAGTCCCAGTAATGCTGATCGTGCTTCATATTCACAAAATTTTAGTTCTATTAATTGATTATTTCCAGAATTTTCTACAACTCTACATAAGTCATTTATGACTTCTGATTCAAACTCAAATCTTCTTCTGTCCTTTTCCCCTGGAAAGTTTTTATCTCTTTTTAATCTCAGTTCACCAGAGTGTACGATAGCAAAAGCATTGGCTAAGTTGGGAAAACCACCTTGTACTAAACAATTAACAAAAACATGAACACCTTTTTCGCCAGGTAATATAGGTTGCATTTGGGGAATCCCATTGCTTTCCAACAGTCCTATCCTATGAATAAAGGTCTTTGATGTTGATCTGGGAACAGCTTCCCTTGCTTCTATGGGTCTCACAGAGAGAATTATAATAAAATTAAAGAAGCAATTCAACTATAGGATCAATTCGTGGATTCGGTTCCACATGTTCAAATGCTAAAACACTTATTCTTTTCTCATGCTATTCCCATTTTCAACAGATATATTAAATATATGAAAAAAATTGTTACTTTTGCATTTATTTTAATAATTGCAGCTTATGTAATTTATCAAAACGGATCATCATGGCTTCTCTACATTCTTACTTATACAACCGGAAAAGGCTCACAAGTTCCAACTTTTTCCAATTCTTCAGGTCCTAATCCACCCTATAAAGATGGCACATTTACCGGAAATTCTGAGGATGCATATTATGGAAATGTTCAAATTAAAGCAGTAATATCAGGCGGGAAGATAACCGATGTGCAATTTCTACAACATCCTCAAGATGCTGCTCGATCGCTTGCAATTAATACTCTTGCCATGCCAAACTTAACACAGGAGGCAATTCAAGCACAAAGTGCAAGTGTTAATGTAGTCTCAGGTGCGACAGATACCAGTAATGCATTCATGCAATCACTTGCTTCTGCACTCACTCAGGCAAAATAAAGAAATATTCCTATGAAAAAATATGTCGTCTCATCGATTGTTATAGTTTCATTCATTGCATATTCGTTTTATCAACGGGTATTTGGAATGCAATCAACTCCTGTTATATCTTCTAATCAAACATCAAGACTCTCCCAAAATTCACCGACAGTAACTCCTACTCCAACTCTTGCCCCAACCGATACACCTACCATAGCGCAACCAAATAAGACACAGGTGATGCCGACTCCAACTTCTATTCCAACCGCTACTCCAACTTCTGCTCCTGTTATCGCATCAGGATATAAAGACGGAACATACACAGGTGATCCAGCCGATGCGTTTTATGGCAATATCCAAGTTCAAGCGACCATAAGTGGTGGCAAAATAACCAATGTACAATTTCTACAAGCACCAAATGATCGAGGCACCTCAATAGAAATTAACTCTCAAGCAGATCCGGTTCTCGCTCAAGAGGCAATTCAAGCACAAAATGCAAATGTTGACGTAGTATCAGGTGCTACTGACTCAAGTCAGGCATTTGTACAATCATTGCAGTCTGCATTAGATCAGGCAAAAAGTTAGCTATGAAATTTATTGATTCATTTTTAGATAAAATTACCATGTACCGTCTGGTACTTTATTATTTACTTTTTCTTATTGCTCTTGCCAGCGTTTTTGGTTTGTTAGGAATTTTGCCATATAGTCCGCTTTCAATTATTGTCTCAACAGGTTTTTTGGTAGCGGTATGTTGGGTATTTAATAAAATTTTTTCCTGGGCATTTAATGCACCTGCCAATGTGGAATCCTTTTTTATATCCGCGCTCATTTTAGCGTTAATACTGACTCCTGCTAAAGGTCTCAATGACGTTTCACTTTTATTTTGGGCTGCTGTCCTGACAATTGCTTCAAAATATATTCTTGCAATTAATAAAATCCATCTCTTTAATCCCGTTGCTGTTGCAGTTGTACTCACCGCTTTGGGATTTAATGGTTCGGCATCATGGTGGATTGGTACAGCATCAATGTTACCTTTTTCTTTGTTGGGATTACTCGTTGTCCGGAAGATCAGAAGAAATGACTTAGTGTTTTATTTTTTCCTCTCTTCGCTCGCAACAATATTCGGATTCAGTTTTTTACAAGGTGGAAGTATGGTGACAACGTTCAAACAAGTTATGACCGCCTCTCCACTATTTTTCTTTGCTTGTGTGATGTTAACCGAACCACTTACTACTCCTCCAACCCGACCTCTTCAAAGTATTTACGGCGCACTTGTAGGAGTATTATTTGCTCCGCAATTTCACATCGGGTCATTGTATACAACTCCTGAACAAGCACTCATAATCGGAAATATTTTTTCTTATATTGTGAATCCGAAATATAAATTATTATTAAACTTAAAAGACAAAGTAAGCATTGCGACAGATACTGTCGATTTTATTTTTAATCCAAAACAAAAATTCGCATTCTCTCCCGGTCAGTACATGGAATGGACACTTCCTCATAAAAAAGCCGACAGCCGGGGCAATAGAAGATATTTCACAATAGCATCATCTCCTACTGAGGAAGATCTCAGACTCGGAATAAAATTTTATGCCAACGGAAGCAGTTATAAAAAAGCGATGATTGCAATGAATGGACATACTCCAATAGTAGGAGCTCAAGTGAGAGGAGATTTTACTCTTCCAAAAGATACAAATAAAAAATTAGTATTTATAGCAGGTGGCATTGGTATTACTCCATTTCGGAGTATGATCAAATATCTCATTGATACAAAACAATCACGACCGATTATTCTTTTATATGCAAATAAAACTGTTGATGAAATTGTCTATCATGAAATTTTCACTCAAGCGCAACAACAATTAGGAATACAAACTATCTATACCTTGACTGACAAAACAAAACTTCCCGTAAATTGGCAAGGCTATGTGGGAAGAATTGATGAGGCATTAATTCATAGCGTTGTCCCTGACTTTAAAGAAAGAATATTCTATTTATCAGGACCACGAGCAATGGTGAATGCATATGAAAATACTCTTAAATCTATTGGGGTGCCAAGTGATCAAATCAAGACAGATTTTTTCCCGGGCTTTGTTTAGATTAATGGAAAAGAAAGTGTAACTGTAGTCCCCTTTCCTACTTTTGAGGTAAGATGAATATCTCCCTGATGAAGTTCAACAATCTGTTTTGCAATAGAAAGGCCAAGCCCATATCCTTTTTCATTTCGGGATGTATCAGTTCTATAAAAGCGTTCAAATACCTTCTCAATTTGTCCTTGCGGAATTCCCTGTCCTGAGTCAGTAATTTTGACAATGGCTGAAGAATTTTTTTGACTAAGTTTTATTGTTACTATTCCATAGGGAGGTGTATATTTTACAGCGTTATCAAGTAAATTTGTAACGAGTCTTTTTAGTAATTGTGCGTTTCCGAAAATAACGATACTTTGTTTTGGAAAATCAAAACGCAGAGAAGTCCCCTTAAGCTTTGCAGCTTGCTGAAAAATTGCTACTCTTTCAGCAAGTATATCTGTCAAATCAACTTGTTCATTTTGTGAATTTTTATACTGTATATCTTCACGTGATAAAAATAACATATTCTCAACAAGCGCAATAAGCCCCGTTACTTCCTCTTTATTGCTCTGTAATATTTTCTTGTATTCATCCTTTGTTGTATCCTTTTGCAGAGCCAACTCCAATTCACCACTTAGAATAGATAAAGGAGTTCGTAAATCATGAGATGCATCAGCAAGAAACCTTTTTTCTCTCTCATATGATTGCTGGACAGGTGTAAGCGTTCTTCCGGTTAAAATCCAGGCTAATAATGGAACAATAAGAAGAAGCACAGTATCAATAATAATTATCGTATCCCGCAATTGATCAAGAATAATATCACTCGGCGGCTCATGACGTTCTTCTCTGTTACCTCCAAGTAACCGTGCATTATCGATATGCATATATCTATCAATCCCCGTATCACCAAAATACTTATTCATCCAAAAATAAATGCCAAAACTAAGACTCCAGAAAAGAACAAGAAAAATTAGTGAATATAAAAGTGTTAATTGTAATCGAGCTTGATGAAACATATATTTACGTCCTTAAACTGTACCCTGTGCCACGCACAGTATGGATAACTTCTTGTGCATGAGGGTATACTTTTAATTTTTTTCTAAGATATTTTATATATGTCTCAACAATATTTGACAAACCTTCATATTGATAATCCCAAACATGCTCAAGTATTTGCGATTTAGTTAAAACAATATGTTGATTCCTCATAAGATACTCAAGGAGTGCAAACTCTCGAGCTGTAAGAAAAATAACATTGTTAGCTCTTGTAACAGCTTTTGTCGCAGGATTAAGCGTTATATCAGCAATAGTCAGAATCACAGGATCTGCCTTATTTCCTCTACGAAGAAGCGCTCTAATTCGTGCAGAAATTTCAGCATATGAGAAAGGCTTTGCTACATAGTCATCAGCACCTGCGTCAAGACCAGCAATTTTGTCATTTACGTCATCTTTCGCTGTAAGGATTAATATTGGAACTGTAGTATTTTTTTTACGTATCTCACGACAGACTGTTAATCCATCAATTTTAGGAAGCATCACATCAAGAATGATAAAATCATACGAGTTATAGCTTACTTTTTCCAAAGCCTCTTCACCATCTCGTGCAATATCCACATTGTAAAGATCCAATAATAAACCTTTTCTTAAAATATTGGCAATTTTTCCTTCGTCTTCAATGATAAGTACTTGCATGTGCTCATTATATGAAAAATTAATGATAATTTCATGAGAAGCTTATTCTATATTTTTTTGAACAAACGCAGGGATATAATCACCATTTTGTGCATAAAAAGTTCTAGCGTTTTTTATGAGTCCCTGCAAGTAATTTTAATCTTAAATCCGCGGCTAAAAAACGTATAGGTAGTTTTTACGGTTCTGATATCTTGACAGAAACAAAGGAATCTATCATGCTAATATAGTTAAGTATATTAGATATGAAACATCCAAGAATTCGAATCGATGTTATACAGGTTAGTTGTCTTCTCTTAGCTGGCGTTATTTTCTTTTCTCTGGCAAAAATTCCCGAAGCTCACGCAAGTAATGGCAATGCACAACTGATCCCATTATATGAAAACAGTGGGCTTTCAACATTCTCCAGCGATTGGGAGAATGCCTGCTCACAAGCTCCTGCGAATTCTTTTATTATTGAAGATCGAACAACTGAAGGGGCAATTGACCCTTCAAGCGTTGCTGATGGTCCACCAAATACCTCAGAACAATATGATGGTTATACAGCCGATTCCAATCTTTCGACAGTTATGTCTAATTGTTATGACCAAGGTGATACCCAGGGGGTTCTTGGTTATGTTAATACATGGAATTATGCAACTAACAGTTATATACCATGGGAAAACACTTCTGATCCCTATGATCCTAATACTGTAAAAGGTCAGATCAATCTATGGTATGCACTTTACCCGGGAGAATTAGCAGGCATCTTCTTTGATTCGGTGCAGCCACAAGATACATCTACAAATAAAAATTATTATCGTACTGCCGCAGCCTATGTACACAATAATAAGTCACCGGATAATGAAGTGGTATTCAATTTCGGATCAGACTACGGCACAGACGATTGGTCTCTTTCAAGCTCTATTGACGCAAACGATGCCGACATCGATGTTGTTTTTGAAGGATGTTACTCTGGATGTTCAAGCGGAGATAACCTTACAACATGGGTCGGAAGTGGTACATGGAGTCCAAAATGGGAGTTAAATTATCCTTCTGACTACTTTGCTGCTTTGGTATATGATACAGATTCAAGCAATATCTCTGATGTTTGCAGTGCTTTATTCAGCGCTCCATCCGGTAGCAACACAAATTATTATATAACCAATGAAGATTTACCGAATCCATGGGCTACTTTTATTTCATCAACTTACGAATCAAGTGAAACATCTAGCTGCCAATAAATTTCCACTACATTAGTTTATATAAAAATTAGATTATGATTTTCTCTGAGCCACGTGATCCCCGACTTATAACCATTCGAAGAGGTGGTAGCTTAACAGATGCTAATCACCATTTCCTCGCCCTATGGGCGGCTACATGTGCAGAACACGTCTTGCACTTCTTTGAAGCGGCGAAGCCTTCGGACTCACGGCCACGTCAAGCAATTGAGCAGGCTCGCGCATGGGCACGCGGCGAAATAACAATGACCCAGGCTCGGACTGCAGGTGGACATGCGATGGGGGCAGCAAGAAACCTGAGTGGCACAGCACGATATGCCGCCTATGCAGCAGGTCAGGCAGCAGTAGTTGCCCACGTAGCTGCGCACGAGCTCGGTGCAGCTGCCTATGCGATAAAAGCCGCTCAAGCTGCAGTTTCTAAAGACAAACACGAGCAAGCGGGTTGTCAGGAATGCCAGTGGCAAAGAGAACAGCTTCCACAAGAGATACGAAAACTTGTGCTTGATGACGAATGGTTACGTAATGACTTATGCTGGGGTGTATTTGATTGTTAATCAATCTAGTCCATCAGATATTGTGAAAATAGATACCAACAAAGTTGATTCCCTCCTGACGATTTTAACCTCAAACCCTAGCCTCTTGGTAGCCGGAATTGAATCCATTATAAAAACTGGGAGAATCGCTTCCACAGATTGCTGCAGTTGTGACACGAAGTACTGCATCACGGGAATCTTGCATTTTCGGATCTTCTATTGTTTTAACTGACATTCTCTTTGGACTTTGATATGTTACTGCTTTCATATTATTTTTTCTTGGGAACTTTTGTTCCCTCCTTCCTTGCTTCTGACAAGCCGATTGCTACTGCCTGTTTTCGACTTGTTACTTTCTTACCGGACCTGCCGCTTTTCAGCTTGCCTTCTTTCATTTCATCCATTGCTTTTTTCACTTTTTGCTGTGCTTTTTTACCGTATTTTGCCATAGTATCTACTTACTTGCTGTTTTATTTGATAAATGTTAGATAAGTTCATCTAGGTGTCAAAAGACGATGGATAACACCTAGAAATATATAATTATTAGTGACTGCCTCCCTTACTTCGTTCCTCTTCAGTAAGCTGATGTGCATTGCTACTTTGTTGCGAGGTGCTTCCTCCAGTTTGACCGAGTTTGATCATATCTTGCTGTGAGGAACTTGCTTTACCTCCTTTTGAGCGGTCTTCATTTGTTAAATTCTGTGAAACATTTTGATTACCTCCTTGATGTTGTTTTGTGTCATCAATATCGTCACTTGGAAATGTTGTATTTGTTAAATTATCTGCCATTTATTCTTCACCTCCTCTCATAACCATTCCAGCATAATTGTTTGATGTAAGATGAGGTTAAAAACCTCGTAAGAGGTATTTAAGAAAATACTTAACTGAAGATTGGAATATAAAACTCAGGATTTTGTGCGTAAAAAATTCTACTGTCGTTCATGAGTCACTGCACTTGTTTGATATAGTTAATGAAGCTGTCTTACGGTTTAATTAGCACTTTTATTGCTTCTCTTTTATCCATTGCTTCATATCCTTTTGCAAGTTCGGAAAGAGGTAAAGTCATATCAAATACCGCAGAAGGATCAATTGTAAGAGAAAGGACATCTTTCAGTAGCTCTGGCGTATACGATGCGGTTGGTGCTATACCACCGCCAATAGTAATATTTTTCCAAAAAATATCTCCTACTGGCATATCGGGTACATCATGAGGTACACCAACACAGCCTACTCTTCCCCCAGGTCGTACCATTGCCATTGCCATTTCTCGTGCGTCTTTTCCGCCAACACATTCCAAAACACAATCTGCACCAATTCCTTCAGTTAGATCTTTTACTTTTTCAATACCTTCTTGCCCACGATCTGGAATACTATCTGTTGCACCAAATAACTTACCTACCTTAGTATTTTTCTCATGACTACTCATCAAAATGATTTTTTCTGCACCAAGCCGCTTACTTGCAAGTACTGCACACAGCCCAACTGCTCCATCACCAACCACAGCAACAACTGAACCTTTTGTAACTCCGGCTGATACCGCAGCGTGATGGCCGGTTCCCATGACATCAGAAAGAGCAAGCAGGGCTGGCATGAGTTTTACATCTGTGTCTTTAGGAATAGTAAAGAGGTTTGCATCTGCAAAGGGGACTCGAAGTTGTTCTGCTTGGCAACCAGTTGTTCCTTTGTTACCCCAACTGCCACCATTAAGACATGCACTACTCATACCTTTTTTACACTCAGGACACGTACCATCACACCAGAAAAATGGACCAATGACTAAGTCACCGATTTTGATATTTTTGACTTCGTCACCAACTTTTATAACTTCTCCCATAAATTCATGGCCAATTTGTCCACTGGCTTTTCTTTCAGTAACACCTCGATACCACCATAAATCTGAACCACAAATACAGGTATGCGTAACGCGCAGAATAGCATCGGTTGGAAGTTTAATTTTTGGATCTTCCACTTCTTCAACTCGGATGTCATGAGGACCGTAAAATATGCCCGCTTTCATTTTTTGTATTCCTCCTCTGGTACTTCATCTAACCAAGTAACGCCGTTGTTAGTAATTGCCAAATGCCGCATTTTATCAGGCTCGTCAGGATGTGCGCCATGCCAATGACGTGTATTTGGTGGAATTTTGACAATATCACCTGGTTTGGCATCAATTATTTCTTGTCCGTCTATGAAAACTCGTCCTTTGCCTTCTAAAAAATAAAGAACTTGTTCACCGCCATGTTTGTGCCAAAAGGTATGTGCGCCTTTTTCAAAAGTAACTCGCGCAACCATAGTTGAGCCTTCTTCCGAAGCAATTTGTTGAATATACGTAGTACCAGTAAAATTATCAGACGCTCCTTTTTGCAGAGATACATCATCAATGTTTGTCATGGGATTATTCTACTCCTTTTATGTTATACGAATGTATGAAAAGAATAAAAATAGGTTCCCTTAGACACCTTAGAATCTTCGACTCAACTACTCCGCTGATGATTTTTTAGCTTCACTTCCCTATTCAAACTTTTTATTTTCTATTTACTGTCAACTATTAGTAATGAACTATTTCTTGCAACCTTTTTCTATTTGCAGCGTTATAGACTATAATGCACTGTTTAGAAGTGCATTTATTTATGAATCTACAAACAGAGAAGGAACTTGTTGAACAAGCAAAACATGACCCGCATGCTTTCGGGAAATTGTATGATGTATATTATCCTAAAATATCACAATATATTTTCCGCAGAATTGGTAATATTCAGGAATCCCAAGATATTACCTCAGAGGTATTTTATAAAGTAATGAAGGGTTTACGGAATTTTGAATGGCGTAATATCTCCTTTTCATCATGGGTATATAAAATAGCAACTAACGAGATTACAAATCACTATCGCCAAAAGAAGCATACCTTCCTCTCACTTGATTTCCTTTTTGAGAAACATCATTTTGAATTACCCGATAAAACAAACATTGAACAGGATTTTATCGCTGTTGAAAAAACACTAGCTGACCATCAAAATTTTCTCTTTATTCAACAATTACTCCAAGAGTTACCTCTAAACTATCAAGAAATTCTCTCTCTACGCTTTTTTGAAAAGAAAAAAATACAGGAAATTAGTGAGATTACTGGGAAAAACACCAATACCATCAAATCTTTGATTAGTCGTGGAATACAAAAGCTACAGGTTGCTTTCCAAAATAAGAAAGGAGGCACATATAGTACCTATTTGCAACCTTTTAGAAAAAATGGCGTTATAAAGAATAAGAGAAAATAACTATGAAAACGATTACTGAAAAGCATTTAAAAAAACTTGAAGTACCGACACCTGATATAAAATATCATCAGCCGCTGTTGAAAGACGCATTGATTACTTCTTCTCATTGGAACAAGAAAGCGAATTTTTTTGATTTCTTTTTGAAAGGAGGTGAAAAAATAACAGCAATGAAAAAATTTCTTAGTGTAGGAATTATCGCAACTGTAATGATTGTTGCAGCACTCTTTGTCGTATTTTCTCCATTATCACATGAAAATAATAATACACAAAGAGCTTATGCAGAACAAATAGCGCAAGCAAGTTCTCAGGCAATATCTAATTTAACACCAAGTCAATTGCAAGAACTCAAGCAGAAATTGCCTGCTGATCCAGATGAACTCTTACAAGAAGCAAAAAATGCAAAGGATTTACAGACGCTTACCTATGACCAATTCATGAGTGAATATGGAAATACACGGTTTGGTACAGGTGGTATGACTAGCAACACAAAAGGGGCAATAATACACCCTGTGTTACCATCGATTAGTGGTGCGCCAACGCCAGAAATAGTGGATATGCACAATTTGAAGTTTTTGAAATTCACTGACGCAAATGGTGATAAAGTGGTTATGGGAATTAGCCAAAATGATCTGCCTGTATTCGTATTGGGAATAGGAAAAGATGGTAGTCAATTTGCAGCAGTTCGTGTAAGTGGCAAGCCAGTAGTAAAAGGTCAAGGTCAAAATCAGGTTGTGGTTTCTCTAAACGGTAACGGAAACAGTCCTGTCATAATGGTAAATGGCAAAAAATATGCTGTACCAGCCAGCGTTACTATCGTGCCAGGCAGCCAACCACCATCAATTCAAATGAAAGATGGTAAGGTGTATGTCAACGGTATACAAGCAACACTAGAGCAATAACCATTTTGTTCTTGAAAGCCAATCAGCAGTCTAGAGCTAGACTGCTTTTGGCGTGAAACGAGAATTATCCGTTACAAAAAGTCTTAACGTTCTTCACGAACCCCTGCTAGACATGTGAGGGTGAGGGATTATTAAGCGGTCTCACCAAGACTTTATTCACTCGATTCCCATCCATAGCAACAACCTCAAAACGAAAAGATTGGAGTTCAAATATATCCCCCTTCTTTGGGATACGGTCAAGACGTGCCATAACGAATCCCCCAATTGTATGAAAAGCACCTGATCGCTCACCTGGCAATTTGTTGATTTGAAAATAATCTTTAAATTCATCAATCGAGAGAAGACCCTCTACCAAAAACGTGCCATCCTTATTCTTCACAATTTCTTGCTCTCCAAGTTCATTCACGTTTGGGATATCCCCAACAATTTCATCAAGAATGTCAGCAAGCGACAGTAGTCCTAAAATACTCCCATATTCATCAACAACAAACGCCATATGAATACCTGTTTTTTTAAATAATTCCATTACTTTGAGGGCATCCATTGTTTCAGGCACAAAGATTGGTTTATGGAGATTCTTTTTGAGATCGATTTTTTCATTGATCAAAAAAGAAGTTAAGAGATCTTCAGTACGGACAACACCCAAAACTTTATCCAAACTATCCCGGCATACAGGAAAATGCGAGTGCGGAGCTTTGACAAATTGCATACTGAGTGACTTAAATGAGCTATCGATATCAAACCAGACAATCTCTTTCCGTGGTGTCATAAGAGAGATAATCTTCTTATCATCCAATTGAAAGGTCCGTTCAACAATATCCTTTTCTGCTCTATTAAAAACACCTACATTCACGCCTTCTCGTATTAACATTTTTACTTCTTCTTCGCTAACTGTTGGTTCCACAGATGGCTTTACTCGCAATAAACGAAGCACTAAATCACTTGAAAACATCAATAATCTAACCAAAGGAGAAAAAACTGATGAAAAGAGTATCATTGGACGAGCAACTTTTTTTGCTATTTTCTCAGGATGAGCAAGCGCAAGTCTTTTTGGAACAAGTTCTCCAATGATTAAGGACAAATAAGTAATAAATACAACAACAAGAAAAAGAGCAAGTGGATCGCTATAGGCAGCGGTAAAAGGAATCTGCTTTAACACATCTGATACGGATCGAGTCATTGTTTCTTCTCCAAATGCACCGGTAAATATAGCAATAAAGGTAATTCCTATTTGTACTGTAGAAAGAAATCTGTTGGTATGTTTCTTAAGATCTAATGCAGCTGTTGCATTTGTGACTCCTTCATCTGCTTCTTTTTGTAATATGGATTTTCGTGTAGAAACGATAGCAATTTCCGCCATCGCAAACAGCCCGTTAAGTATGATAAATAACAAAACTATCGCAAATCCCATAACTATTTATTACATATAGTATATACCAAATACCTTATCCTGAGTGTAGAGATATTGTATGAATGAACTCATCTATTCTCAAAATTGATTCTGTAAATCCAAAACTACACCAACAGTTTTTGGAAGTAGTAAATAGTTAAATACTTTATTTGCTATACTAGAATTTGTATGGACTTTATTATTATATTTGCTGCAAAATATTTGTTTCTCATAAGTATTGTTGTTTATCTTGTCTTTAGTTTTGTTCTTTGGCTAAACAATATACATACGTTCAAATATTTCTTTATATTGAGTTTATTGTCATTTCTTTTGATCACTATCGTTGGGAAAATACTAAGTTTTGTTATTGTAGACCCTCGCCCTTTCGTTGTTGAAAACATCCCGCCTCTTATAGATCATGCCGTTGATAATGGATTCCCATCAGCTTATACACTTATCACAACAGCTATCGCCTCCATTATTTTTGCGTACAATAAACCACTCGGGATTATTTTATTTGTGATTGCATTGCTTGTCGGTATAGCTCGCGTGTTTGCTTATATCATTCATCCAGTTGACATTTTCGGTGCCGCGCTTATTGGGGTAATCATAACAACGTTCGTATTTTTAATACTAACATTACACTCTATGTATAACGATGAGCCGCTAAAACCAAGAATGCGCTAAGGACTTTGCAACTGCGTTCATAAATTACAAGGATCAAAAAGCTTATTTTTTCACTATTTCTACTGATTTTTTTACTGACTCAAAATTATAATTAAACCATGTTATCAATCCGGGATAGTCAATCTCAAGAGTAAGAAGTCCCTGATAATTTGTTTTCCTAAGGTAGTGTATAAAATCAGATGCTTGGAAATCTCCCATAGAGAGCGGCAAATGTTCTCTCTTGCTGTCAAAACTACTTAGATGAATATTCTTAATTTTCGGATAAATCTTCTTGAAAAATGGCTCTTTATGTGGAGTTTGTGATTGAAGATGATCAATATCCAACGTCATATTCAGCTCAAATTCATTAATAGCATCATACAGTTTAAGACAATCGCTTGTTGTTGGATCAAGTGGAAAGAAATAATCAAAAAATTTTAGCTTATATGATTCAGGCATATTTTCAATCAATATCTCTATACCCATAGTATGTTTGATTTGCGAGAGTTTTTTGAGATATGCTTTCATACGATTATCTCCGTATGCGGCCCTAGGAAGTGGATGACACGTTATGCATGTTACTTTTAGTTCTTTTGCCATCGCAAAAAAACCTTCATCAACATATAAATCAAGCCCTGACCATATAGGCTGGTGCAGCGAGATAATTGGGAGGTCGTATTTTTTTGATAAGTCTCTGTAATAGGAAGCTGACCAGCGTGATTTAATGCCAATCACCAACTCTATTCCATCAACACCTGTCTCTTTTAATCTTCTAAATAAAAAGTCATGTTGCTTGAATAACGGCGAAAAATCATGAATTGATACATTCACTTTCATAGGAATATAATTATTAATAAGATAGTGTAACAACTTTACGAGAGAATTTTTTATTCTCCAGCTCTTTTAATAAAAAGTCTGCAACAGCAGTTCGAGAGATATGTGAAAATAGCCCAATATAAAGATCTTCTGCTGCTTTATACTTCCCAACTGTAATTTCATCCGTCAGGCGCGCGGGACGCACAATAGTATAATCCAATCCACTTTGAGAGATCCTTTTCTCTTGTCGTGGCATCTGCGCAAATATATTTCGTAATATAATTCTAATAAAAATTTTTTCTGGAAGGAAAATTGACTCATTTAGTCCAAAAGAGCTGATAAACAGCAATCGTTTCACATTATGTTGATTCATTGCCTTCACAATATTTTCTACTCCATTTGAAATCACTGTGGTACTCTTAAATGTAGCCGATCGTGTTTTATTACCTACAGAACTGATAACAGCTTCGTTCCCTTTTATTGCATCTGCAACTTGTGCATAATTTCTGATATCTCCAACACATACTGAAAGATTTTTATTCTTAATCGTTAGCGTTTGGGGATTTCGAACAAAGGCAGTAACTTTGTGGCCTTTTTCCAAAGCCCGTGCTGTTATTATTCGACCGATATGACCGCTTGCCCCAAAAATAACAATTTTCATGTTTTTATTATCTCATACTATCATACTGAAATTATGAAGCGAATGCGGACTGTGAGTTTCGCCGCAATAACTCCCTTCTTTTTCTTGAAAGGTGACATGCATGTAGATGTGAATGCGGTTTGGGTTGGCATGACTGCAAGGTGAAGATTGTTAATTTACTTATCTGCTTTTGGAATTGAAAGAATAAAGGGTAAAGTGAAGCTAAATTGTGACCCCTTGCCCTTTACACTCTTGACCTTCATTTCTCCTCCGTGGCGCTCTATGATTTCGTGTGAAATAAACAAACCCATCCCCAATCCGGTAAATTTTTTCTCACTTTGATTGACTCGATAATATTGACCAAATATCTTTTTCTGCTCATCCGGTTCAATTCCTATACCAAAATCTTGAACCGTTATCTCAGCATACCCTTTTTTTTCCGATAAATTTATCATAACCTTGTCTGCTTGCGGTGAGTATTTTGTAGCGTTTGTTAAAAGATTTGTCAGTACTTGATAAATACGATACGGATCCGCGCGGACTGTTTTTTCTATTTTCCCTCGGAGAATAATTTTGTGTTGCCTTGTTACAATTTGCAGCATATCAACTGTCTCTTTAATGACCGAATTAAGATCAACGCTTTTCCAATCAAATTCAAGATTGCCATGCTGAATTTTTGACACATTTAATAAATCGCTCACAAGAAGAGCTAGCCTATCAATCTGTTGATCCATTTTTATAAAATATCCTTGCATGAAGATGTCATTTCTCTTCTCAAATTGTTTACTCAAAGATTGTGCATACATTTTAAGACTGGTAATAGGAGTTTTTAATTCATGCGATGCTAGTGAGATGAATTCATCTCGCAGATTTACGGCCCGCCGAGCATCCCGATAGAGTTGGGCATTCTCAATCGCAAGACCGGCACGAACTGCAAGTTCTTCTGCGATAGTTAAATCAGATTTTGTGTAAAAGCGTTTTGATTTAGCATAGACAAAAGTGATTGCTCCAATCGTTTCATCATTAACTCGTATAGGAATAATCATAATGGAACTAAACATAAGTTCTCTCAGCAATGCAAGCTGTTTTTTATTTTTTGCTGCTTGGGTAAGCATTTCATCGGTAATTTTGGGATAATATTCCGATTTACCTGTCCTAATAACATTAGGCACACCTGTTTGTGCATTTGGATCAGGCGGATCCTTTTTGTTCAATTCTTTTGCCCACTTTACTTTATTTGGATCAACATGTGCGACTGCCAGCTGTTCTATTCCTTTCTCGGTTTTTATGTCTACAGTACACCAATCAGCTATATGCGGGACTGCCAGCATTGCAATATTCTTCAATGTAGTTTTATATCCCAATGACGAAGAAAGTATTTTACCGGATTCTGAGAGAAATTGTAAATGTTTCTGGTATTGGGAACGCTCTGTCATATCCCTATTGGTTTCAAGAACATATTGCTTTCCATCTTTTTCGGTAAATAATACTTTCTTGCAACTCACTGTTATCGGTTTGCCCTCTTTCGTGGTATGAATAAGCTCTCCTTCCCACCGGCCTTTTTCGTTCAAAATTGATTCAATTTGAGAAAAAGGTATTGGATGAACTGTTTTTAAAAATGGGTGTATTTGTTCCCCAACAGCTTCTTCTTTTGTATATCCGTATAATTCCTCAGCGCCTTTATTCCAATAAACGAGTTTTCCTGAATATTCCCACAACAAAATTGCGTCAAAGGTTTGATCTAAGTAAGAAGCCAGACGCTCCTCTCCTTCTTGCGCTTTTATTTTCTCCTGTAACTCCTTTTGTAAATTATTAAAGAGCAATGCATTCTCAACAGCAAAAGCAACACGCCCTGCAATTTCTTCGGCAAACTGCAAATCTTCTTTTGTATAAATTCGTTCTTTTCTCGTAGATGAAATAGTAATGACACCGATAACTTGGTTTTTTATTTTGAGAGGTACTCCCATATAGGAAACTAGTCCAAGTTTGTTTACTATTTTTTTTATTTCCGGACTGCTTTTACTCTTTTTAAGATATTGTGGGGTAACACGCTTAATAATTTCTGCTTTTCCGCTTCGGACAACTTGTGGCACACCGTGGGTGATATCTACTCTGTCTTTATATGTCTCATACAATTTTTTAACGAGAGAAAGTTTTTTATGATCGATATGATATGCGGCGACTTCTTCTATATTTTTATCATCAGTAAATAATGCAATTCGGATATAATCTGCAAGGTATGGAACAAGTAATTTGCAAATAGTATGAAGTGTTGCCTTATACTCAACCGATTCGCCGAGGATACTACTTACCTGTACCAAAAAATTTTGTTTTTCTTCAATTTTTTTTCTCTGGGTAATATCTCGCAGTATTGCGACAATAGCCATCTTCCCATTTATCGTAACGGGCACAGCTTTTGTTTCGGCAAAAATAATATCCCCATTAAGGCGAACAAATTTTTCCTCAACAAACGGCGCTATTTTATTCTTATTTAACAAATTTTTAATGCGTGATTGAATAAGAGGAAGTGAGTCCTTATGGATAAACCGCATCACCGACTGATCGATAAGATCTTTTGTATTTTTTGCTCCAATTAGTGTAACTGCAGCTTGATTTACGTAGAGAATCTTTCCTTCACTATGAATAACAACAGCTTCTGGTGTCGACTCTACGATATGTTTATAAAAAACATCATTTGATTGCAGTTTTTCGCTAATAGTAGATTTTTTTTGCCTTCTTTTAGCCTCGACAACAATCATAATTTTCTCGTATAGACAAGTGGCTAAGTTTCTCGGTACACTGTATCACTTATAGATAAATTATGCAAGAAATGTACTATTCGTTAATGTAAAATGCCAAGACCTAATAATCCAATAATAATTAAATAAGCTGCAATCAGATAATTTAATATCTTTGGAAATACCAAAACCAAAACGCCAAAAAGTAATGAAACAAACGGATTAATGGTTGTAATATTGATACTCATTTTTTCCCCTCCTTTATGCTATAAAAAAGCGTTTCTATTAGGCTTCTCTTCTGATGAAACGCAATAAGAATACAACTATTGCTACTATCAATATAATATGAATTAGCCCGCCTGCGATATGAAGCGCAAAACCTGCGATCCATAAAATAACTAATATAACAACAATTGTGTTTAATAATCCCATAAAAATACCCCCTTTCTTATCTCCTATTAAACATGAGCTTGCTAAGGATTTGATGAGTATTGAGTAAGAGTTCGTTAAGTATTTTTCGATATGGCTATTTTCTTCGTGGAGGGCTTCTATTTCTCTACGGCTGCCTTGCCATGATGTGTGAGTAAATGATGGATAAGTGTTTCTGCTCTTTCTTTTTGCTCTCCCTCAAAATACTCAGATAACAATTTTTTAATATGAATTCCTCGCGCTGAAATAATATCCCGATACAGATGAGCACTCTTTCTGACAGTTCTCTTACCGCTCACTTGATCAACATGAACTATGCCAAAGTCTTCGCGATACCCCTCCAGCCATTCTAAATTATCAACTGTTGACCAGACAAGATATTGTCTGACGTCAACTCCCAACTGAATCGCCCGCCACACGGCAACCAAATGAACAAGGATATAAAACCCTCGATGAATATCTCGCCGGTCAGCAATGCCATTTTCAGTGATAATAATTGGTTTATGATAGCGTTTTGCAAGAAACTGTAGCAACTCCAGAAAGAAACCAGAGACAATCGGTGCACCGACATCGCTGATATATGCATGTGGCTTTCGTACTTCTCCAAAAAGAATTGTACGAAGAGGCGCAGTCTGCGGTCCATGAAGACGGAATTTGAACTTAAGCAAATTTAAATTGAGAAAATAGCCCGCGTAAAAATTGCAGCCGATGAAATCGATAGTATCTTTCACTCCATCAACATAATTCAGACTATCAAAATAATCAACCAAATTTGCATACAGCGTCTCGAAAGGATCATGCGGATTCTGTGGCCTGTACCAGCGGAAATCAAACGCCATTGAGACATGCGCATGTGGAATCATCCTTTTTAAAATCCAATACGCCTTTTTGTGAGCTTGCAGCATATGCCGATGCGCTCTGATTGCAGATATCAAGCCTATATGCTGCGGTGGGAAAAATGGCAATAGATACCCTGATTCGACAAGAACACCAGGTTCATTGAGTGTCAGCCATATTTTAACATCGCCAAATTCATGCGCCACCACAGAAACATATTTTGCAAAGGCATCAATGATTTTGGGATTTTCCCAACTTCCCTTCTTGGCAATCCATTCAGGAAGTGTGTAGTGGTTAAGCGTTACAATAGGCCTGATCTTTTTTTTGTGCAAGTGATCAATAATTTCACGATACCTCTTAAGTGCTTCGTGACTAATACGATGTTCTTCAGGTTCAATTCTTGCCCATTCAAAAGAAAGCCGCTGCGTCTGCATACCAAGTCCCTTCATCAAATCGATGTCTCCTTCGGCTTTCCCTTTTTTCCACCACTCGGGACCTACTTGATTTGGTTCGATAATTTCGGGATGCTCACGAAGAAATACATCCCAATCACAATTTCTTTTACCAGAATTACCCTCCACTTGAAACGAGGCCACAGATGTTCCAAAACGGAAATACTGAGGAAAAGGCAAAAAATCAGGCAGAGTGCTCATCATTTTTAATCATAGCATAAGCAGATAAAGCGGAATAAGTCGCAATACATTCCAGACAACATTTTTATATAATACTTTCATGAGTTTTATGCCTTTCACCACGAAAATACAGCAAGGGGAAATTATTCTTGAGGAACATCCTCTCCTTTATTCTCATAACCGGATACGGAAATTTTTCCTGTATACCAAAGGTGGAATACGCATCATCCTAGCACGGTTTCACCAGGAAAAACCTCTCATTGGATCTGAACAAGCCATTATTGAACAAATCCACACAGCACGGTTTTCCCAAAACAATCCTTATGTAATTACAGGAGGACATTTTTCCCCGCTGTTTGTCCGAAATCTTGGTATCTTCTATAATGCGCTTCTTGATCCGCGTCTTCCTGGTACGGATCGTGACTGGCTTTTGAGACAACAAATTGCTCTGAAAACAGTAGCTTTTGATCTTGCGATCTTTACGTTAGCAGGAAAAGATTTTACTACAATCTATCCGGCAAAAAAGAATATCTTCACCTGTTATAATGTCTACACCCGTCCTTCTGACTCTCTTTTTGCAATTCTTTATACATTGCGGGCGTTAACAGATGATACATTTATCGAAACCCTTTTTCCCGCAAAAATAACAAAACGGAAATTACAAACTATCAAAGCGGGCAAAAAACTCCTTGAAAAGTACAAAAAAGTATTACGTCAGCTTATTAAAAACTATTATACGGAAGTTATTGACCTAAAAACTGGTTTGATAAAAAAAGACATTCTTCTTGCCAGTGCCCGAGATGGAATCAAACGGCAGTCTTCTTTTTATGACAATGTCATTGCGTGGGCAACGATCCGACTGGCAAATCAATTAGATCTTTACCAGATAACGTCAAAAGAGCTTGATGTATGGAAAAAACACATAATTCAAACGTTTTGGAATGAAAAACAGGGAATTTTTCTTGATGATCTCTCTTCCTTTTCGCAACAGGAAACGCTTTTTTCCGCAGATAGTTTTGTCGTTCTTTCTGCCGGATTTTTTTCTGCGAAAGATACATCAGACAGGTATTACTTACAAAGAATGATCGAGTACGTAAAAAAGAACAAACTTGATAAACCTATTCCTCTCCACTACAGCCTCCTGGATCTCCCTCAAAATTTATATAGTCATGTACGGCGTTTCGCTCCATCATATATGGGAACGAGTATCTGGAGTCATTGGGGAATGGAATATATAAAAGCGCTCCTATATGTTTCGTGCGGTAACGATAGTCTCTTTGCTGACGCAAAGAGACATATGGCGGCGTACAAAAAAAATATTGAACAGTATGGTGGGTATCCGGAAGTATATGATAAAACAGGAAAATTGCTCAACCATCAATTCTACCGTAGCGTGCTGCATAATGGTTGGGTAATAAATTATGAACAGACAAAGATGCTGTTTGAGAATTAGTATTGTAGTGCAAAAGGCACATATGCTACAGTAAAAAGGTGAAAATCCCAACCCTTGAAGAAATCGAACAGCAATTCCCCCATCCGGCAAATCCCAATGAGGTCCATAAAAGAGGCTTGTCTGTACTTGAAAAATTAGGACTCACCGTGACCAATCATGTTGGCACAATGGGATTTTTCTTTATCGTTTTTTCATGGACAATTTTATGGTTGGGGTGGAATATTTTTTCTCCAAAAGCTTTGCGTTTTGACCCCTATCCGGCTTTTGTTCTGTGGCTTTTTATTTCAAATCTCATCCAACTTCACCTTATGCCACTTTTGATGGTCGGACAAAATATCCAAAGCAAGCATTCAGATCTTCGCACGGAACATGATTATCAAACAAATAAAAAAGCCGAAAAAGAAATCGAAACGATCCTTTTGCATCTTGAAAATCAGCAAAAAATGCTTACCGAACTGCAAAAGCGGATTGAGGGGCTAGAAGGAAAATAACATTACTGCGTCTTACGATCTTTAATATTCTTAAATTTTTTCTTTACCAATTCCCCAACATGTGATTTAGCGAGAGTGAAGGCATCCTTCGTATTCAAGGCTGCGGCAACAAAAGACTTTGAAAGAAGCAACCCTCCATATCCAGTTATCGTTTCTATCTGTCCAAGAAACGTTTGTAATGTGCCGCTGTACCAATGATCCAAAATAATTCCTTTTGTTGCAGCATACTCAGATGCTACACCAGAAACTGCTATGCCTCCAATCATGAATAATTTAAAAGGATGCGAGACAAGTTGTTTTCCTGCTTCAGCTAATGATTTTCGTTTCCTTTCTTCTTGCTGATCACCCCTTCTTCGTTTATAATTTCTATAGAGATCTAAACCAGCTGCACTTAGAGACCCCCCCACAGCAGCGAGACTAAAGAGAAGACCTCCGGTCATTTTTAATATGGTATTAGGCGACTCCAGAAGTTGAGGGACAATAGTATTATCAGCAATTCCAGCCCCTACTAATATTGGTATCACCGGCCAGTTGTCCTTGAAAACTTGTTTCGTTGATTTCTTACCCCCTTGATCTAAATATCCAAAAAGAGCCGCATTACCCACATCGTCTGTTGATTGAGCTATAAGAAGCCCTGTTCCCTTTATGCCAAGTAGCTCAAGAACTGTTGCTATACCTGCTGCTCCTACAGAAAGACCTCCAATGATTTTAAGTTTCTTTTCTTCCTCATTGGGGCGATCAAATAAGGCATGAATTCCTCCATGTATCGCTCCTCTTCGAGCAACAGCCTGATTGAGGTATGCCAATGCGTCTGTTTGTTGTAGAGTAGTTTCAGTGGTGGCAACAAACTCCATCGATGACTGCAATGTTTTTCGAATAGCTGGCAACCGAGTATCCTCTCCTTGCATTGGAGGATCAAAGGCGCTGGTAATCAAAGTATACGCGTTATCACTACAATGCAAAGCTCCCCTCACCTCATTAGGGGTACTTCTCAATCGGTGAAATTCCACAACAACGCCAGACTCTTTTAACTCTGTTACATGCCTTCTCGCCTGACGATCTCTTAAGAGAAGAGCCCTCACCGCTAGTGGCATGTTCCTCTTCCTCTCTGACAAATTATAGACTTTATGGGTTGGTTTTGCCTCTTGCTCTGGTTTTGGCATATAAAATAGACCCGTAGTTTAACATTTTTAGGTATAGAATGCACGATGTTGAAGAATATGAAGTTTACTTTCCCCTCTTATAAATTCCCCATCCGTAAGAAACAAACGCAATAATAAACGCAATTGCCATTATATAGGAATATCCATCTTGCTGTGTCGGAATAAATCGGACACCAGCAAATGTTGCAGCAAGTAACCCAAACAAGCCCACACTTGAGGATATAATCCACTGTCTGTCTTTACGAAGAATGGAGCGGACCAAAAGGACAATCCCTCCAATGACCAGCAAAAATGCAATCACCATATGTGTGGTAACAGATATTTGATCGCCGACAAATTTCCAAAGCGTCCGTTCATTTGTCGTATCGGGAAACTCCACGAATAAATTAACAAACATACCCAAAAGATATTGAAGTATCAGTGTCCCTAAAATAACATGCGCTTGTATTCGTAACGGATCTTTTTTCATACCTTATTCTTTGTTATAACTCTTTTTGCCTGCTTTGTCTACCTCATCAAATATACTTTCAATTTCATTTCGGAAATGTTCAAATGCCTCATGAACTTGTTTACGCTTTTTCGGATTATTTAGTGCACCCTCAACAGCATTACAAAAAAGCAACCGTGCCGTCTTTCCTATTTCCTCTCGAAGTTCATGCATATGAAAGCCACCATGTTCTCCCCATGATGGACGGACTCTCTCCTGAATCGTTTCAATTTCTTGTGCATTTTCCTCAAGAAACCTTGATCCTTCAATAGTAATCGTGTATACCTTTTTTTCATTCTGTTGTTCGCTTTTTACAAAGTCCTGGTCTTCCAAAAGCTGTAAGATGGGATACACAGATCCCGGACTCGGACTATAAAATCCATGAAACCTCTTTTCCAATTCTTGGATGATGTCATATCCGTGCCGCGGTTTTTCTTTCAGAAGATCCAGAATAACCAACTTCAAATCTCCCCGTTCAAAACGTGCAGCACCAAATCCACCAGGTCCAAAACCGCCAAATCCCGGACCAAACCATTTTCCAAAAGGACCACCCATGCCGGGATGACGGAAATGAAATCGTTCCTCAAACTTCTTTTTATTACTAAACATATCTAACTTTTCTTATTGTGCTTCTTCAGCACTTCTAATCGCTCCTCGTATTCTTTCTCATCAATTTCTCCGTGCGCAAAACGATCTGCCAAAACTTCTTCGGCAGTCATCTCTTTCTGTGATTCATGATGATATCTGTCCCATCTGCGATGACGACCGAAACCCCTAAAAATAAAGACAATAACAAATATCCAAATAACTGTCCAAAATAATGGAGCAAACGGGAAAAACCACCAATCAAAACCGTAATTATACATACTATTTAGTCACCTCCTCATACATAACGATATATCGTGATATATCATAATAGTAAACTTTTTTTTATTCCCTGTCAATCCCCTCCTTCTTGACAAAATGCGCCCTATAAGGTAAAGTAAATTATGGACGCACGAAAATTCTTTCCCCTTGGAATCACGTTTGATGATGTTCTGTTAATCCCCGGCTATTCTGACTTTTCCCGCTCCGAAATTGATTTGTCTTCTCAATTGACAAAAAAAATCAAGCTTACTCTTCCTCTCATTTCAGCCCCCATGGATACGGTAACCGAGGGCAAACTTGCTATAGCCCTCGCCCAACAAGGAGGAATTGGTATTATTCACCGTAATCTCACCATTGAAGATCAAGCCGATCAAGTTGCACAAGTTGCAAAGAAAAAGCTTTTGGTCGGTGCAGCAATTGGTGCAAATGTCGGCTTTGAAGATCGGGCAAAGGCATTGATCTCAGCCGGGGTTTCGGTGATCGTTGTTGATTCAGCACACGGGAATGCCAAACCAATTGTTGAGGCAATCAAATATCTAAAAAAAACTTTTCCTGAAATCGAAGTAATAGCCGGCAATGTCGCTACAAAAGAAGGCGCTGAGACGTTGATAAATGCCGGCGCAGATGCACTCAGAGTCGGCATGGGACCAGGCGCTATCTGCACAACGCGCATTATCTCAGGCATGGGAGTCCCCCAACTCACTGCAATTATGGATACCTACTCCGCTGCACAAAAACACAACGTCCCGATTATTGCAGACGGCGGCATAAAATATTCAGGAGATATGGTAAAAGCTTTTGCAGCCGGTGCATCAACTGTTATGATGGGAAGCTACTTTGCGGGAGCTTTGGAAGCACCCGGAAAAATTCATGAACTTACGCCCGAACAGGTGCCTTCACGATTCAAAAGCATCTTGAGTAAAAAACAAGCAACTTATACCTTCAAAGAATACCGCGGCATGGGTTCAGTCGCTGCAATGGAAGAAGGAGCACGCATCAAATCCGAAGACGAATTTCATGGCAAAAGTTACAAAGACCGCGTCCTGGTGGCAGAAGGTGTGGAATCTCTCACGCCGGTGAAAGGCTCACTCAAAGAAATTGTCGATCAAACTATCGGCGGCATTCGCTCAGGAATGTATTATGTTGGGGT
>Ga0206953_1037_pt1 | contig 28457 bp, 28 predicted proteins | sample Alteio_BWOrgHeat_36_FD_152977 | JGI IMG/M metagenome (GOLD analysis project Ga0206953, IMG submission 152977) | Enriched cells from forest soil in Barre Woods Harvard Forest LTER site, Petersham, Massachusetts, United States -... | ecosystem: Environmental > Terrestrial > Soil > Temperate forest >...
GGCACACGCCGCTTTTATATTTCTTAAAATAGTTCTAACATACTCTTCTCTATCTGCAGGCAAATATTCAAACTGCGCAGCAAGGGCCGAATTTGTTTGAACAGTTTTGCACGTGTCGGTTTGTGCCGGATCAGGCATACGAGCATGTACACTCTGAATGAGTCCTATTCCTGCACATAAAAACAGTAAAATTTTATTCATAGCACATCCTAGTTGTAAGTCTTGATGATACATCGAGCAGTTTTATACCACCGGATCAAAAACAATCTTGGCAAGTTTTTTAACACGCGCATGCGAACTTGGGTGCGTACAATACAATGCTTGCAGCCAGGTAAACGCCACCGGCCCTTGCGTGTGCAATCGTTGTAAAAAAGCTAATGCGCCAACAGCCGTACCCAGCATATGGACGGCGTGGCGATCGGCATAATATTCGTTGTAACGAGAAAGCCCTGCCGCAAAGAAATCACGCACCCACCCCAGTTGAACGAACGTAGCATAGTAAATACCCAAGCTAAGCTGGACGGCACAAAATAAACCGAACAATGTAACAGACGCATGCCAGAAGAATGATAACGTCATAAACCCGAATGCCAATGCTACAAATGGTATTGCCTGGTTGCATACCGTAGAAAACGTCAAATTCATGCGCGGATGATTCTTTTGAAAATGTATTATTTCATGCGTCAGCACAAAAAGCCGTTCATGCGTTGACAGTTCCTTCAAAAAACGATCACCAACAAATAAAATACGCAACGGCTCATACGTAAACCAATAGTGAACACTGACGCTTGGCCAGTAACAGGTTGAATAGGCAAAATTGTTTTCAACTTCATGAGCAAGGCGTTTTATATACAAGGTATCTCGAAATGAGATATTTAATTCCATTAACATATCACGCACCATCTGTTCGTCCGGTGCCGCCAAGTCACGCAAGCCTAATGTTGCGGTAACATCAGCAATACCTGGAACGGCGGGTGATACATTTAAGCGAAGAGTTTGAGGTACGTTAGAAGTAGATGACATAGTAGCACATCCTTAATCAATGGGTATAAATTCTTTGCGAATCATTTAAATTATACCAGATAGCCCAGAAGCGGTCTAAGGCCGTCGCAAAATGGTTGAATAAAAATACATTTAGCATTTAGTAGGGTAGCTGCCAGCCCACACGATCAATGATATTTCAGAAAGAAATAACTGGCGCGAGACGCCTCCACAACTTTCATGGCCAAGATTACAATCTGAATATAAAAAGATCGCCTTGGTATCCAAAATCATCTTACCGGCACACCAGCAGCCGACACCCGATTGATACGCGCCTGATAGGTCGGATGAGTGCCCAGCATCTTTTGAAACCAGGTATAACCAACGTCAGGCGGCAGCGTGCTACGCATACGCGTAAAGGCACTAATAGCCCCCTTTGCATTACCTATTTTTTTTACCGCAATATAATCAGCGTCATGCTCTATGTATTGCGACAACCATGCAGCACACAGCGTCTGCAAACTGCTCAACTGCCACGATATTCCACAATACATACCGACACCCAGTTGAAGCGCCCATATATCCCGTAATGGGTGTGGTAGGAGTGCTATCTCTGACACCAGATTTTTTTCATCAGCATAAAGGCCAAACGTAATTACCCCCGCCAATAATGCGGTTAAATGCACACCAATAGAAGATAAAACACCAAAAGTTAGATTTGTTCTCCCATGGTTTTTTTCCAGATGTGCCATCTCATGCATCAGAAAAAACAAACGCTCATCTTCAGAAAGCACTTTTAAAAAATAATTACCCACGAATAATATTCGCAGCGGTTCATGAGCATACCAGTAAAAGACATCATATTTAGGCCAATAGCAGCCCGTGTAAGCTGTAGCGCTCTCGACTTCTGGCGCTAACCATTTTATATATAACGTCTCACGAAAAGATATGCGGTAGTCAGCAAGCAACGCCCTTATCATCTGCTCATCTTCAGGTGCTAAATCGCGCAATCCAAGCGTAGCATTCTTATCAGTAATGCCCGGCGCTGTGGGCGAAACGGCTACTTGCACGATCTGCTCGGCAGCTTCAGCTCTGAGCAAAGATGTATTGAATAAAAAGATAAGAAATAAACGCAGACAGATAGTAATCATGGACTTATTTTTCGTGATGCATACAGAGAAATATTTTAATGATGCTCATGCAGTTATAACAAATCTGCAGAATTGTCGCAATCTTTATAATCGCCTTGATCGCTTAGACCGGTGCATCGAAGAAACAACAAGCGAAATCAGTAGGAGCGTTGCAATGGCCGATAAACCAAGTACGCCTCTGACAGAAAATAAATCACTCAAGCTATCGATGGTCGCCAGTTTCTGACCGGCAAATGCGTAAATAATGCTAGCCGGCAGCATACCCACAACCGTAGTCCACAAAAATGTCGTCCATGAGACATTGGTCAGTCCAGCGAGCAAATTAATTAAGGTGAACGGGATAAAAATAATAAAATGCAGTCCAAGCAAATAGAGTGAGCCGTACACACGCATTTGTTCATTAAGAACTTTGAGCTGAGAAGTATAACGACTCGCAAGCCAATCACCGACAACATAGCGTATGCCAAAAAACGCAATGATAGAACCAATAGTGCCACCAATCAGCGAGAAAAGCGTACCGTACCAGAGGCCAAATAACATACCTCCCGCAACCGTCATTAATGTGGCAATGGGCAGCGACATGATCACCGTTCCCAAATAGACAACCATAAAACAGAAGACTGACTTCCAGTAGTGATTGGCAACAAACTGCTGCAATTGAGCGCGATTTTGCTTGAGCAACGTTAGCGTAAGATAGTTGCCATGGCACACCGTGTAAAAACAGACAAACAACGCAGCGATTACTGCTAAGGTGATAATACCAATAACCGCTCTGAACGAACGCATTAGTTCAATCCGTTCGTGTGCGATTACGCACGATAGTCACGACAATCAGCACCAGCGCAACTAGTAAAAAAAATCCCCAAACATAGGGCGAAATGACCCGCTGAGTCGATGTCATAATCTGCAACTGCTGCCCTGCCAACACCGTTAACACAATAAATGGCAATGACCCGACCAACGTTGTCCAGACAAACGTGTAGAGTGGCAATCCTGAAAGTGCTGCCAACGTATTAATAACGATATACGGAAAAACCATCGCAAGGTGCAGCGTCAGCATATAGGTAGCTCCCGAATGCGCAATGCGTTGTTTAAAGCGCGCAAGTTGAACATGATAACGGCTGGCAAACATATCCGAGAGTAGATAGCGCACCATTAGAAATGATGCTATAGCGCCGACATTTGCCGCAATGACTACAAAAAGGGTTCCGCGTATGAGGCCAAACAGATATCCCCCTATCAGTGTAAGCGGAATAAACAGCGGCAATCCCGACAACACCACGGCCACCACACCAAGTAGGTAAATACTGACAGCAATCACATAATATTCGGCAACAAAATGCCGATATACGCAGGCATAATATTGCCACGCCTTAAAAGAAAAGCTTTGTCGATGATACAAATAAAAAAACAGTACCGCTGCTAACGTCAGTACCGCTCCAATAATCAGTAATGTATTACGGGGCTTCATGCAACACCCTTTAAAATGCAATTTTTTTCTTCATACTACCGCTATTATGCCCCAAGAGTCTAGCAGATAGAAGAAAATGGCTTTTATAGCATTCCAATCTATTCATATTCTAAAATAGGGATAAGGAGATTTCTTAGGCTCAACAAACAGATTTAGGCCTTCTATGGTGTTTATAATATGTTTGCAAGAATTTTTACTGCCATTTCTACTACCAATAAACATGTAATAGTCCCAGCCAAAGTGAACATACATTTCTGGCGATTTAAGTCTGCACCACATTTGATCCCTTAGGATCAATCGGGTTATTACTTCAATAAGTTCCTTGTCCGCAGAAACATCCTCCTTGATAGTCTTAAAGAGTTCAGTACCCCCCACAGCCCTGAGCATATGTGAGGTTGGCTTCTTAGCTTGCTCTAATTTTTTTATACAAAGTGAGGTTATATTTAAGCAATCCATAAACAAAAGAATCGCCTCTATATAAGCATTTTCTGCTTTTAAATAGTGGTCTAATGTTAAGACTTCACCTTCAAATACCTTTCCTATCTGGGAAAACATAATCCACTCATCTTTTAAATAAATCCCTTGAGGATCTCGATACACTGGATTGTATTTTGTTATTCGATAACAAAACATTTAATCTCCTATTCTTTTGAACGATTTATAATGTTGTAATTCTATTATTTAGCCTTGAGTTCATCAAAGACTTGAATTGCGCTACAATCCTCGCTTCTTCCACCATTCATCAGTCTTAAACTCCTCTGGCAGCCAAGCAGCATCTACTTCAGAAATAGTGCGTATATTATACTCTTTAACAAGCTCGAAAAATTCATCTCGCAAACTGCTTGGTAATTTAGCGGCACACCATGGACAATATCGAATTCCTTGAACAGCAATATCTTTTGTCAATTTTATATAATATTCTCTAAACACCGGACAATATTGCATGGCAATCTTACCTTCACTTAAAAGATAATCCATTAATTCACAACAGTGCTTAGTTTCTTTCATAATGCTCCCTTAGGCATCTCTCTAGCCCATACCGGTGGTTTATATAATCTTTTTGAAAAGGGATCAATAGATCCTAAATGGCCTCCCCTCTCACTAAACGCCTCTACATCATTATGAGTATAGTCCCACTTGAGATATTCCGCTTTTTCAAGCCCGACAGCACGATCTACCCTTTTATAATATTCACCCTTATGATGCCTATAAGCTCCTTTAAGACCTTTAAAAAACTCACTCTTATTAACAGTATTATTCTTTCTCTCTTTATCCTCATCTTCAGGAGGAGCAGCAAGAGGCGGCGGCGTATTCGTATTTTTCTGCGCAGAGGGCTGGCCGTCGTTATCGCTCGCCTGCAGCATGACAATTGGCTGCTCGGTCTTTGAGCCAAACATTCTTCTCAAGCCGGCTACTACCAGTCCTACAAAACCGAGCGCAGCTGAAGCTGAAAGCGTTATTCCTTCACCTAATCCAAAAAAGCCGGTGATGCTTATGATAAGTGGCGCAGCAGCGTGCCCTACAATCGCACTTTGAGAAATGACGCGTACGGATGGCAATTCAACGGTAGGCAACAGTACTGTATGCCAACAGGGCAGAATAGTCAGAAATAAGATGATCAGTTGTTTGTGCTTCATACCAGACTCGAGTAATTTTTTGCACTAGAATAGCGCAAACCAACTACTTTGTCTGCTCAAGCAATGTATTAAAATTCACGCAAAAGATGTGCAAGACCTTCCAGCAAGCGGTCAACTTCGATAATCGTGTTGTAACAAAAAAAGCTGGCACGCACGAGCGGTTTATCACCCAATGCTCTGATCAATGGTTGCGCACACAAGTTGCCCGCACGCACAGCAACGGCATACTGATCAAGATAAGAAGAAACATCGTGCGCATGCACACCATCGACCGAAAAGCTAACCAGATGCCCGCTATGCGCAAGCTCATCTAATGGACCGACTAGCTGAATTCGCGGCATAGTTTGTGCACCCGCAATAAATTGTTTGCACAACAGCGCTTCATACTGCTGCACCGCATCCCTATCGAGTGCGCTTAAATAATCAGCTGCTGCGGCAAAACCAATTGCTTGCGCAATCGCCGGCGTTCCCGCTTCCAAGCGATATGGCACCGGCTGCACCAGTACATTGCCCGACAATTGAATGTCTACTACCATACCACCACCCCATTGATACGGAGTTAATTGCCCATGCATATGACGTGCAGCAAATAGTGCGCCAATACCAGTTGGACCACACATTTTGTGCGCGGAAAAAACTAAAAAATCTACATCTAAATCGTGCACATCAATTATGTGGTGCGCTGCTGACTGTGCAGCATCAACTAAAATATATGCGCCTACGGCATGTGCCTGTTGTGCGATCTGTTTGATTGGCACATGCGCGCCCGTGACATGTGATGTATGGACTACACTCACCAATTTGGTGCGCGTTGTTATCATCGCGGTAAAGCGATCAAGAGAGAGAGTGCCGTCCGGTTTTATGGGCACGGTTACCAGTGTTGCACCCGTCTGCTTGGCCACCTGCATCCACGGCAAGATATTGGCATGATGTTCAAGCTGCGTAATAACTATTTCGTCACCCGCCTTAAGATGCTGCAGTGCCCAGGCATGCGCTACTACATTGATACCTTCGGTAGCTGAACGCGTGAAAATAATTTCCGCGGTATCCGCCCCTATAAAACGCGCCAGTGTTGCTCGCGCATCTTCAAACTGTTGCGTGGCAGATTCTGCATGCGTATACGTAGCGCGGTGCACATTTGCATTACTTGTTTTGTAAAAATGAGTCATCGCATCCAACACTATCTGCGGCTTTTGTGTAGTTGCTGCATTATCAAGATAAGCAATCGGATACCCGTTAATGGTTTGCTCAAGGAATGGAAAATCTTTACGTATATTCATGAGAACAACTTTTGTAATTGGTCACTGATCACCGATTGTGTTACCTGATCTGCACAGAGTTCCGTCAAAAAACTTCTGGTCAATAGCGTACGTGCTTCATGCTCATGCATACCACGCAATCGACAATAGGTCATCTGTTCTTCATCTAATGATCCTACCGCGCTACCGTGGGTGCAAGAGACTTCATTATTCAGCGCTTCCAGGATCGGCTTTGCAAAAGCACGTGCGCCCACGCCGTCAAGCAAGAAGGCACTTTTCTGAGCCGCGTTAGCAGCAGAGGCTGGCTCCGCTAAATGAACCGTGCCGATGCAGGAAATATACGCCTGATCTTTTACCAGACCGCGCACCAAAAATGTACTTGCTGTATGCGCGTTCGTGTGGCGCTGCATTGAAGTGATCATCGCTTTTTGATCACCATTGACTATAATCACTAACGATACGTGTGCGCTGCTCGCACGTTCTTCGAGCAGCAGCTGCATATCATACTCCATTGAAGCACCACCACGCATAACACCGTAATATTCAGTTGCACTGTCCGATTTGCACGCAATCGTTGTGCGTATGATGCCAGAAAGCGTGGTTGGCCACCGCTGATACTGTTGTATCGTAACGTGCGCGTTTGCACCAATAGTATAATGCACCGACCAACTTGGTGTGCCCAGCATCGATGAAGGCTGCCACTCATCACGCAATATCACCTGCACATGATCAGCCACCTCAACTCGTACCACGAGAGCCGGCGCAGTCAGATGATTCACATAATCGGCAAGACGTACGAGCGTGCCCGGCACCGCTGATGATATTAAAATATGCACCAACGACTGCTGCTCACCATCGACGTACGTAGCACAAATACCCGGTTGATACGGTATCTGATTAATAACGGTACCTTTAACGTATGCCATAATTATCCGATCGAACCTTCCATATGCATGGCAATAAGCCGGTTAATTTCTATGGCATATTCCATCGGCAACTCTTTTACAAACACATCAATGAACCCATTTACAATCAGTGCGTGTGCTGCCTGCACACTCAGACCTCTGCTTTGCAGATACGCAACTTGCTCATCGCTTAGTTTGCTCACTGACGCTTCATGCCCGACATCAGCAGTAGGTTCATCAATATGCACGGTCGGATATGTGTCAGAACGCGAATGTTGATCGAGCAAAAGTGCTTCGCACTGCACACGTGATTTGGCACGCACCGCGCCTTTGATAATTTTTAACAAACCTCGATAACTTGCACGCCCACCCTGCTTGCTAATCGATTTTGACAGTATGTTTGACGTCGTATTGGGTGCTAGATGAATAATTTTGCCACCAGTATCCTGATGCTGTCCCTTGCTGGCAACGGCAATAGAAACTATCTGCCCTTGCGAACCGGCACCTTTCAAAATAATGCACGGATATTTCATCGTTACCGCACTGCCAAAATTGCCATCAATCCATTCGATACGTGCTCTCTCATGCGCAATACCACGCTTAGTCACTAAGTTGTACACATTATTTGACCAGTTTTGAATAGTGGTATATCTAATGTTGGCATTCGGCAACGCAACCAGCTCAACGACGGCACTGTGCAGCGAATTTTTTCGGTAAAGCGGCGCACTGCACCCTTCCACATAATGCACAAAGCTTGATGGCTGGGCGATAATAAGCGTACGCTCAAATTGCCCCATACTCATTGAGTTAATTCTAAAGTATGCCTGCAGCGGCTGATCAATAACGACGCCTTCAGGCACCCACACAAAGCTGCCACCACTCCATACGGCGCTATTAAGAGCGGCAAACTTATTGTCATGCGACGGTATTACCGTACCAAAATATGTTTTAAAAAGTTCAGGATACTCTTTGAGTGCGGTGGACATATCAGTAAAGAGTACGCCGCGCTTCACCCACTCTTCTTTCAATTTCTTATAAATCACTTCTGATTCATACTGCGCACCAACACCGGCCAAAAACTGCTGCTCTGCTTGCGGGATACCCAAATGTTCAAACGTTGTTTTTATTTGATCAGGTACTTCATCCCATGAGGTGTGCTGTTTTTCAAGCGGCTGCACATAGTAATAAATATCGTTATGATTCAGGCCTGAAAGATCTGCCCCCCACCGTGGCAATGGCAATCGTTCAAAAATTTCTAATGCACTCAGCCGATAGTCAGTCATCCAACCCGGTTCATTTTTGCGTTCTGAAAGTTGGGTAACTATCGTTTTGTTAAGACCTTTTTTCGCTTTAAAGAAAGTATCTGTTTTTTGAGGATGTGGCATAGCCAGAATTCCACTCCTACTGCTTAAGTTTTTCTAAGTCGTAGCCATGCAGCTCTATGCGCTCAACCAAGCTCGCATCAGCCGATAAGGCAAGAGCGCCTTTGTACATCAGGTGAACGTGGTCAGGACGCACGTACCTTAAAATGCGCGGATAATGCGTAATAATGATTATGCGGGTTGCCGGATCATCACGTTGCAACACCTGCAAACAACGCCCCACCAATGTTAAGGCATCTAAATCGAGCCCAGAATCAATTTCATCAAGAATAATAACGCGCGGCTTTAAAAGTACTGCCTGCACCATTTCAAATCGTTTCTTTTCGCCACCCGAAAAACCATCATGCACCGCTCGGTCAATAAAAGAGGCGTCTAATCCGAGCAGCGCGAGCGCATCAAAAATGCTATCACGCATTTGAGGAACGCTGCGTGGCGGTTTGCCCAGCGCGCGCCAACTTTCAGAAAGCAACGTAAATACGGTCACGCCCGGTAGGGCAATCGGTTGTTGATAGGCCAAGAAAATTCCGGCTCGCGCCCGTTCATCCGGCGCTTGGTTTGTTATATCAATGCTGTCTAACAATATCGTACCACCAGCCAGGCAATACGTAGGATGGCCTAGCAGCGCATACGCCAAACTACTTTTACCCGACCCGTTTGGCCCCATAATGGCATGTACGGTACCGGATGCCAGCTGCAATGAAAGGTCTGGCACGACGGTCGTACCATTAATAGCAATGTGTAGATTTTTTAAATACATAGCCTAAGGCCAATAAGAAGGGAATACGGCAAATAACACTATTTAATTAGATTCTACACAAAGAAAAGATAATGCGCAAAAAGGATTAAGAACTAAAACCGCCCAAAATCTTTCCAATTAGCCAAAAAAGAGTATACTTGACGCCATATCCGCCACGTTATATTAATTAACATGCATTCCACACAACAAGGAAATTCTATGAAATATCTGCACATGCTTTCTCGTCTCTTCTTAATTGCCCTCGTAGCCATCTCTCAATTGACCTACGCGTACAATGGCGACTCCTCTTCAGGGCGCGGCACCGACCGGCCAAAACCTGATACCCATATGATTGATTAAAAATATCAAAGGGGGGCTTGCTTAGCCCCCTTCTCGATGTGCCCATATAATTGTTTGCAATCAATGTAAAACTGTTATACTGAGCATCAATTCAGAAAAATTCAGACAATTAAGAAATTTATATAACGGTTGTTGCAAGCCTGTTATTTGACCTTAGGAGTTTTTATGGTAAGAAAAAGTTTATTACTCATCTTAACCGCCTTATGCTTCGCCGGCTCCCAGGCAATGGATGAGAAGGCAGATCAAACAGATACGACCTTTAAAGATCCACTAGACGTCCAGACACCACCACTTACCTCCAGTGCCTATGCCACTCTTGGAAAAAATACTTTGGGTAATGAACCAGCTGCCACAAATCCATGGGCAAAACGCACACAAACTAATTCATCTGAGAACCTAAGCCCTAAAAATAAAAAGTGGGCAAAGAAAAAAGTAAACAGAAGAAAAGGCGATAAGCCTGACAAAGACAGTCCTCTATTTTCTCCTGAAAAAACAAAACTGTCTGCCGCAGTAGAGGAAGATGAATCTCAAATCGACCCAACCACTACTCAGCAACCGCAGCAAGTAGACCTGAGTACACAAAACATCCCTGCCCCACAACAAGCACCCGTTAAGCTACTATCAAGAATAGAAATAGAAAAGCTGCAGGCAGAGGCATTCTCACAAGCTCCGACCAATAAGCCCGCAGCAATAATAGACCCTCGGCCAGTAAAAAATAAAGTTCCAGCCAGGCCGTTCAAGAATAAAGCAGATGTAAAATTTGCCATTCAGAGCTATATGCAAGATGATCCAAGAGTATCTCTTGACCAAATAGCTGAACTATTCATAGATGCAGACCTACAAGAAGAAATTTTTAACCTTTACAATGACCCACAAGTCTTGCTTACATTAGATAAAAAATATTATCAGGACAAAACGTATGACGTACTAAGCCGCTTTAATGATCTTCAAACATGGTGCTTTCCTTCTCTTGCTCTTTCGCAGGAGACCATCGACGCATTTCAAGCTGGATTTAAGGCCCAGTATCCTCCTGCTAGTCAATCGCCCGAATTCATAACTGCATCTCAATCTTCTGAGAGTACACAAGAGCAACCATCATTGCCAAGCTTTGAAAATATTCAAACCATTGCACCATTATCCCCAGAACCCTCTGCTGCACCAAAGGCCGTCAGCTCAAAAGATGAAGGTCAGACTCCCGATACGGTAACACAAGATTTGGAAAAAATAGAAGAAGAACTTGCACAATTGGAGTCTCTAGAGTCACCTGAGAGCGCACCTAACCCACTTACGCAACCGCAAGAACAAGCAGTCGAAGCTCCCGAAGTCAAAAAGATGTGCAAAATAGCAGAAAGACTTATTTGTGATGGTAAAATCGATGCCGACTCGGTCGAATATTTAAAACAACATGCATCCGGTCAGCTAAAACCAGAACTAGGTAACCAGCTGCGTGCTGTGATTGCACCCAATGATCTGCAATCACAAAAGAACTTTAATGAATTTTCGAAACTCTATTTGGAGAATCTTTTTGAGGTCCAAGAGAGTGCTCAACCTGAACAAACACCTGACGCTGTAGAAATAATAGTTCATGCCGGCGCTAAGGTTTGGCCGCAGATACAAGCGGAAGCTGCCGAAAAGGCCAAAGCTGCGGTACTTACACAAACCACCTCCAACCTTCCAGAATCTGAGCACGAGTTGGATAAAAATGATACCGAAGATAGTGCTGAGATTGCTATCTCGACCGAACAAGACAAGCTAACGAGTGACCCTCAACTCGCATCATCTGAATCGATACCGCCAATTTTTGGAGTGGACAAATCAGAAACCGAAGATGATGAAGACGTTAACCCTCTCGAAGAGCTCATGCACAAAGTAAGTACTATTATGATCGATACGGTATTGAAACCTGTTGCCCATAAACTTGCTGATATTCATGCTCCATTAGCTCTTAATATTGCTCAGCCCGTGTCATCATCGAACAGCTTTTCAGAATTACCAATACACCTTTCTCCTACTCCAACTGATGCAACAAGCGATGAAACAAGCAGTAATTCGTCAAATGAAGAGTCCTCCTCTCCACCACCTTCTCCGGGCTCAGAACATACATCGCCCGAAATGGAAAGAAAGAACATAGTTGCAGCTAATCTATTTGATGAACTACCAGCAGTAGTTGAATATTCTACTAAAGCCTTGATCGAACGCGCAAGCGAATACATTATTGATCAAACAGTAAATTTGGATGGTCACTGCGATCCGTTAAAAAATGCAACCGAGGATGAAAAAACGCAGATCGCAGAAGAATTACGTAATCTTATAGCGGCAAGTGATCGTAATTCTAAACTTGGGGAATCTATAAGACGTTTTAATACTGTAGCGTATTATCATTTAAATCGCCCTGATGATATGTATGATGAGCTCAATAGTCCAGAGCTTATCTTCGCCGCAGCTCAAAGATATATCTTTAGCAACAGCAAATTACATTTGGCTAAGCTGCAACATTGTGACATTCTGCGTAGGTACTATTCTCTTGATATACAAGATGAATTATTTGACAAAATCTATGCTGATGTTGTACCAACAAATGATAAAGGTGTAATGCATCGCTTTGACCAGATTGCAGACAGTTGTTTTCCAAACCTCACCTTAGAAAGAAAACAAGAGCTGCGGGCAGCCATAGATTCTGCACGTGTAACTGCATTAGCACAAGCGCAGCAAACTACTCCTAGGGAAGAGCCCCTGGTTTTGCACAATCCTACTGATACTGATATAGAGAAATCCAATCCTTTATATGATGATAGCTATTCTATTCATGCGCTAACACTGCTGGCTCAAGCATATCTGAACGGCAATGAACAAAGCGTAGCGCAGATACTTGCACAGAAGAATCAGCAAACCAGTTTAGTTGCATTGCAAGTTGACAAAGGATTACAAACTAAATTTGCAACTCAGAGAATACTTTACAAAAATGTCAGGAAATTTAGCCAAGCTAACTCAGAACGTTTTAACACTTTTGTACGAGAATGTCTGCCTCTGATCAATTCGGTAGCAATCGAAGAAGAAATAAGACGTGGGCAAGCACCCGTCCTCAAGGATTCCGATGTTGAGCATTGTCAAATCCCTGATCAATTCCTAAATCAAAATGATGAAGAAGAACCTTCTTATCAGATCATTGAATTAAGTGAAGATGACCCCTTTGAGCAATCTTATTCTGAACCTCAAGAAGAAGGGGACTATTCTATTGTTGCGCTGCAGTTACTTGCCCGGGCTTATCTGGATAACGATGAAGAAAGTATCAAGTTACTAAAAAAGAATAGTCCAACCAGCCTTGCCGCATTGAAAAATGACCAGCGCTTACAGAACAATAGGCATACACAGGAAATGCTTTATAGGGCTCACAGGCACGCGAGACAAATTGATCTAGAACGCTTTAACACTTTTGTACGAGAATGCTTGCCTCTTATCAATGCAGCTTCTCTCGAGCAAGAAATAGTACTGCGGCAATTGCAACAACAAGACCCTGGTCAATCTGGCGGGCACCAGCCACCGCTCAGAGGTCGCCATAACCCTGAAGGCCCAGAAGAGTCTGAGCATGAAAAAGCATTACGTTTGGCAAGAGAATATGTGTTTCATAACAATGCGACATCATTACAAGAATTTGCAAGCCTTGGAGTATCTGCCAAAAATACAATAAATGGTGCGGCGTTTCGTAACACAATAAACGCATTGTCTAACAATAAAGACCAAACAGCAGCAAAAGAGCGTTATAATAATTTTTCATCCAACTACCTTAACAAACACACTGATCTGTACAATCTGAATGCTGGCTGGAGCACCAGTAGCAAAGTATTTTTCACACTGGCAGGCATCACCACCGTTGGCGCAATATGCTATGCCTACTTTGCATCCGTAGATCTTGCTCAGCCCGAGCAGGAGCAGGAAGAAGAAACTACCGGTCAAAAATCAGCAAGCGATACTCAAGTGATTTGAGGTCAGAGATGAAAAGAGCAAAATAGGAATCGAGAAAAATACGTAAATAACGCCAACTCGGGATAAGAAAAAAAACATAAAAAATGGGGCAATAATTAGCTAATATATCTTCCAATCGTCTTTGCGAGGAGCTGGAATTGATTTTCTAATTCTAGAGATGGCGACGTGGCAATCCAGTTTAAAAACCAGATGACTTTTGTTAAAAATAGAATGTAACAATTATTCCACTTTTGCTAGATTGCCACGTCGCCATCGTATTACCTGCAATGTTTACGCCCAGCTCCTCGCAAAGACGATCTGGGCGTCTTTTACTCTCAAACCTTATCCCAAGCTTGTCGATAAAAAAAGAAATGCTCACGCAATCAGTAGTTGATGCGTGAGCATTTCTTCTGCTAAGTTCTTAACCAAGAGAAATATACATTTTCTCCTTCTATTTTTTGCACTCATCATTAAAAAAGGATCGAGTATGCATACGAAATACGTAATGGCACTCATCTGTTTGATGTTTTTCAATGCTAAAATGCAGCCGATGGATGATCAAACTCAGTACAACATTGATGATCCATTCCCTACCTCTCCTACCGACCAGCTTCCCACCCGCGGGCGATTGCATATGCCCCATTTGACACAAGAAGGAAAAAGAAAAAGTAAAAAGGAACGTGCGGAAGGCAAAATAAAAAAGGCATTCAAAAAAGCGCTCAACACCATCCCTGCACCATCAGCTGATCCGGTACTAGAGCAAATAGCGCAAGATGCCTGGGATAAATACCTTTTACCGCTCATTACAGATAATGAACCATACGTATCATTTTTTGCTGATACACAAGAGGCAAAAAATCAGTTAAATGAATTATGCATACACGTTCTCGATCGAATGATCACGCGTAACGTAAAACATCCAAAGAATGCAGATTTAGCAGCAATGAATGATGCTATACTGATTTATAATTATTTTGCTACGCAGATTTTTGATGTCCCTATCGAATCATTACGTCCCTTACTCACAAGCTTGCCATTGAGCAGTGTGCCCAAAAATGAAATTTTGGATGACATTGTTAATAAGCTGTTAATTGCGAGCGCAGAAACTGAAGAAGAGTGGTTGCAACAGCATCTTGCTCGTTACGTAAATGAAAACAAGATTACACCAGAACAGGGCAAGGATTTCTCCACAAAATTTTGGGCACTTTTGCCTAAAAAACTGTTACCAGCCCTCTACACAGAGCGTGCCCTGCACATCGATGAACAACTTTTTCATCAAGATGAAACCGCGCACATACCACCATTAATTCCTTTGCCATCAAGCTCACCGGATGTGGAAGTCACCGTATCGGCAACATCGCCGGCACAAGAACTCAGCAAAGAACCAGAAATACCCCCACTCAATAATAGACAGGCTATGTTGTTAGCACACATAACTGGTTTGTTATCCGAGGTTTATGACGAGGACAACAAGTTTAATGAAATGCTTGAAGCACGCTGGCAACGACTTCACGAGGATGTCGAAAAAGATAAAATTGCTCTTGCATTCCACTGGTGTGCATATGTAAAAAATCTTGAAAAAAATTCTCCCGAACAGGAACGAGCTAAAAAAATCTACGCCAAGTTTTGGGGAGCAGCACCATCAACTCCTGCCCCTGCACCAACGTCGCCGCCACTATCACCTACGCATACCCATGACTGGTGCCCGGCCTTTTTGCACGATGCCCAAAGTGCTATCGCAAGTACTGCTAACGATTGGCAACAGAAGCTTGCTGACCTCACCCACAAATATCAGAAAAAGATTCAACATGCTCCGGAGCGTGCACAGCAATTAGCAATTGATCTGAAAAAGAAGATTGGCGAATATGCTCGTGCAGCACATCAATTGCAGACTCATGATCAGGCACTGGTCAATGAACGTCTTGAGCAAATTACGCACGCGCTGTTTGGCACAGGACCGACACAGCCCCTCATTCAAGAAAAACCGGCACCGGGCGGACCACTACCACCTCAAGAACTGGACGAGCCACAAACTCATATTCCACCACCACCATCGGAACCGCCAACTGAGCCGCATCATAAGAAATGGCGCGAGAACTTTTTGCGCGAATTAGTGGCAGCCATTGTGCACAAGGCGCAGGACTGGGAACAAAAACTGGAAGATCTTACACGCAAGTACGCGCATAAAATTGCTGCAGAAGTGAAGGCGCTTCCTGATCAAGCACTCGCGCTGGCAGAGGAGATAAAAAACAAGGTAGTAGAAGAAATAAAAGCGGTTACGCAAGAAGTAAAAGAAGATAGCGCAATCGTCAACCAGCGTTTACAGCAGGCCACAGGAAAACTTTTGGGCTCTGTACAATCGTTGCCACACCACCTACCGCACCCGATTGATGCTACTACCTCATGGTTAAAGCATACGATTACCAAAGGCATCATAATTAGTATTGTTATTGTGGCCACGCCGATACTGGCCTGGTTTGCATACCGTTACTTCAAAAATGCTGACACCCAGGATGAGGAAAATGATGAGCACCATCATGCCCATAAGAAAGTACGTTCAAAGGACCGCGCTGCAGTCATTTGCTAAAGAATCTGCACCAGCTGATTGACTGAAATAGAGCCGTCGGCAACTTTGGCGATAGCATCTTGCAACAATGTCTGCATGCCATCCGCGATAGCTTGCGTGCAAATTGCGTCATATTTTGGCTGTATGCCAATCAGCTCTTTGAGGGCAGGTGTTGTTTTAAGAAATTCGAATACACCTAACCGTCCCTTTTCGCCGCTATTGTCACATGAGGCACAACCAGCACCAGCATAAATTGCTTGCCCCTCGTTCATGCCCGCTCGCTTCATCAAGAGCGTCTGCTCATGGCTTGGCTCCACTTGTTGACGACAGTGCGTACAAATCTTGCGTACTAACCGTTGTGCTACCACACCAGTCAGCGATGCGTTAATCAGAAACGGTTCTATACCCATGTCAATCAGACGCATATACGCGCTAGGCGCATCATTAGTGTGAAGCGTGCTCAGCACCAGATGGCCCGTCAGTGCAGCTTCTATAGCAATTTGCGCTGTCTGTTTGTCGCGAATTTCGCCCACCATCAAAATATCCGGATCTTGGCGCAATAACGCACGCATACCGCCCTCAAACGTAAAACCAGCTTCCGGATTTATCTGCCCTTGCGTAACACCATCAAGGTGATACTCAACCGGGTCTTCAAGCGTCAAAATATTTTCATGAGCATTATTCAGTGTTGAAAGCACTGAGTATAACGTTGTCGTTTTGCCAGAACCGGTGGGGCCGGTAACCAAAATGAATCCGTGCGGTCGCTCAATCAACTGGCGGAACTGCGCAAGAATATGGGGCAAAAATCCTAATCTTTCTAACTCGATCATATGAGCTGCACGATCAAGTATGCGAATTACAATTTTTTCACCAAACAAGGTAGGAAACGTTGAAATACGCAAATCTACTGATCGATCTAATGCCGGCAAGTGCACAATAAATTTGCCATCTTGTGGAGTGCGCTTTTCTGCAATATTAATATGAGCAAGTACTTTAATGCGTGATAATACTTGCTGCATAATGCGCGCATCAATAATTTGGTAATCTTGTAAAATGCCGTCCAGACGCAGACGTACACGTAATCCAGTAGTTTTGGGTTCAAGATGAATATCTGAAGCCCCTTTGCTCACGGCTGTTTGAATAAGGTGATCAATTGTTCTGACTACGGATTGATCATCATATGCAGTATCAGTGTGATCCGTCATGCAACTCTCCTGATTCACCGATCAAATTTCGTCGATGTCTTCACTAACTCCGGTGTCTTCTTCCTCAATTTCAAAACCGTATGCTTCCATTTCATTGTCTGAATCAGACTGTTCTTCCACCTCTTCATCTTGCGTGAGTGCGCGATCGTAATACTCTTCTACCGCATCACAAATATCTTGATAAATGCCAACGCAGAATTGAATATCGTACGAAACAAATTCGCCAATTTTTGCAAGCAACTCCGGATCTGATGGATCAGCAGCGACTATTATCAAAATATCTTCATCAAGTTCTGCCGGTATAATTCCATTGTTTAACAAAAAATCTTTAGGAAAGAAATGCAGCAGTGGATATTCGAAGAAGTAATCAGCTGCATCAAACGAAGGGACTTTGTAGCATAAGCTCATCGCCTTCAAGAGGACATCCGGTTGCACCAACCCCTCCTCAAGCAAAAACATTTCGTAACGATCGTGTGCCGATTTTTTAAATGCCTCATCCAACGGACGCTCTTCGCTGATTGGCAAAGCACCCGTTTTTACCAAGATATGAGTAAGTTCGCGTATAAAAAGTTCAGATGATTGCGCCATAATTTTTTCCTGCTCTAACAAAAGTACGTTGTATGATTAAATCAAACTTATTGTATGCAATAGATCCTTTTTGTGACAACTACTATCTGGGTCGAACAGTGAGCTGATTATGCACATTTAAGACCAAGTAAAAATGCTACCACAAAAGAGACGGCAAGCAAAACATGTGTTTTTATCCATAACCATACTATCGCAAAAAAGTTCTCATTCAAAACGGCTTCCGGATCAATACCGATTAAATCTTGTATCTTTTCCCAATTTATCATCACGCCCACTAAGTCAAAATGTTGCAAAAGCGCTATCGAGGCTATGGTCAATATAACGATTGCTACAACGCCGCTAAAACGCTTAAGAAGATACCCCGCAACAAAGCCAACACCGGCATAAATTGCTGCTTCCAGCAAATATTCCTTTGTAACATGCAGTCTTTCCATGGCATCATCTAGATGCAAACGTGTTTTTATCGTTGAGACTGCGCTACCAACTTTTTCATTTATTGTTTCGGCTGCCTTTTGCATGATACATCCTTGCTTGTTTTAGCATCTGTAGAGAACTCTTATCACTTTAATGTCAATTATAAATAATGCATCATACTATATGCAAGAAATGAATGCAAGTAACGTGGAATTTGTAGCCCGCTTTAGAAAAAACGTGCTAAATATAAGCCTATTTGCCGCACCGCCGTGCCAAGAAGATACGATAACATCACCAGTATCATGCCACCACTTATGCTGAGCAGGATCATATTTTTAAATAAAGGAGCAATATAATTAAAATAAAATGGTTGCAGCAGCATAAATATGGCAAACGTCCAGCGATCGAGCGGCAAGGCAACACCAAATGAGCTTAATAAGCCTACCATAAGAAAAAAAGCCAGGAGGTTAGCCACACTCGACAAACAACTCATTATCAGAAGACGATTCATAATGGTTTACACCACTGTTTTAATAAACTTAATACTATAACCACATGCCATTGCCAACGGTTTGGTCAGAAGGATTGCACAACTAGAAGAAAGCAGACTCAACAGACATTTGGCCAGCAACCTTTTCGCAGGCATTACCAGGGGGAAAATAAGCCCAAACGTAAACTGGAGCACTAACAAATATAACATATTAGGGACCAGCCATGCTGCCCACCATTTGAGTGCGTAAAACATGCCAACAGTAAAAGCGCTGATCGTAGAAATCAACGTGGCAATTGTTATATAATTCATAAAAAGCCTTTCGTAATCGATTACCATGGAGCATTGTTGAAAATAAGGCTTCTTACTCTCGTTTTTGAAAAATAAATGTATTACAAAAGAAAAGGGTAATCTGTTACCAGATTACCCTTTTCCTCTAGGAAATTGAACAACGACAGGTTTTTTATTTAACCTGCAGCTTAAGAGCTTTACCAGCCTTGAATTTTGGAACTTTCTTGGCAGGAATAGTCATCTTTTTCTTAGTTACAGGATTCATTCCCATACGACTCTTTCTTTTCATAATAGAAAAAGTACCAAACCCTGTTAACACGACGGATTTACCTTGCTTGAGTGCGCCACCAATAGTTTTGACAAACGCCTCAAGGCAGTCTTTGCAATCAGCTTTTGAAAGCTTGGTCAGCTTTGCCATTGCTTCGACTAATTCTGCTTTATTCATATATTTTTTCCTTTGTAGAGATTTGTACTATGTTAAAGCAAACAAAACTAGTACTCACCAGAGTACATTACCGGTAGCGGTAGTTTTGTCAAGCCCAATTTCCTTATTTATAGCATTTCGATGCTTCTTGCTTAAATTTAGCTGGTACCGAGGGCCGGACTCGAACCGGCACAGGCGTAAGCCCGAAGGATTTTAAGTCCTTTGCGTCTACCATTCCGCCACCCCGGCGTCTCTTTCTTACGGCCAACTTTTTGGAGGCGGCACCCGGAATTGAACCGGGGGTCAGGGTTTTGCAGACCCTTGCCTTACCACTTGGCTATGCCGCCGCGCCCTTAAATAGATATGTCTAAGAACTTCATAAGCTTTTGTAAGGTGATGATGTCATCATGCTCTGTCTGCGTTGCCGGTGCTCTATTTGGTTTAGTCAAATAGGATGCAGCACACGCCCCTTCAACAGGCAATTTATTTTGATACCATTCAGCCATACCACCAGCATACACAAAAACATCAGTAAAGCCTTTTTCGCGCAACTTTTTAGCAACGTAATCGCTGGTTGAACAGAGATAATTGCTACAGTAAATAACGATTGGCGTGTTCTTTGCCGTAGCTTGAACAAATTCATCAAGCTTATCGATATCAAGATGTATTGAATCTTTGATGTGGCAATCATCATATAATTCTTTATCAAGAACGTTGGCCACTATCACGTTAAGCATTTTTTGCTCTTGCCGTGTAGCGCCACCCATCACTGACCTGCCCCCCAACGAATAAAACAAAGGCCCAAGATACAAAGCGGCTACCACAAATACACCGACAAGCAATGCACCTAGTATGATATTTTGCACACTTATTTTCATACGTTTCATATCCTTTCACCACATGAAGATAAAGAGTAGCACAAATTATCCATTCTGCAAGCACCAGCTGCGGTAAAAAGCGCTTTGCCAAGCCTTTTATCGAGTGCCAGCATAGTAGGTATGCCGTCCCAGCTCACTTTTTTTATATCCTCTTGCTCGTTGCAGACGTCTCATACGGCGGCAATAAGGTAAGAGGATCTATGCGGTTGCCACTCTTGAGTATTTCGAAATGTAAATGCGATGCATCTTTACCACTTTTCAACGTAAACCCGGTATCGCCGACCGTGCCGATTTGTTGGCCAGCATGCACCGTTTGACCTTGCTCAACTCTGATAGAATTAAGATGTGCGTAACGCGTTTGATAACCAACCTTGTGCGCCAAATACACCGTTTTGCCATAGCCATTCATGTAACAGGCATGCACCACGGTACCATCGGCAGCCGCATACACGGGTGTTCCACGCCGTGATGCCATGTCTATTCCGTGATGCTTCTTTTTGATCCCATTTGGCAACGTGCGTAACCCAAAGTAAGAACTCAGCCAAAAATTATGTTGATCAATAGGCCAGACAAAAACTGGCTTACCTGGATGTACCGGTATGGCCGATTTGCTCTTCTGACCATCAACTTTTTTTAATACATTCACGCTGCGCTGTTTTTTGGACTCAGCTAACAGACTGCATGCACTCGTGACCATGATACCGGTGCTGATAATAAACAATCTGATCACTCTGTTAATCATTACTACTTATACCTAGTTCGTTATATGATAGTTACTGCAGTGGCTGGAATCCAACCGGTTATTCCATCCTTGATTTTACACCACTCGGTATCGCACTGCTCAACGTTGACTCGTGTACCCACTGCCGCAGTGCCGCGCTGATGATAATGCTCATTCGGTCCAACACGAATTGCCGTTGCATTAATAATAACGCCGTACAAATCCGTATGATTTCTATAACTGAGGTATAAGGCCATAATAAGACAACCATTTATCAAACATGCAATAACCCATAACCACCACTTCCTGCGTACGCACACAAACGTGCTATGTTTGTGCAAGAGAAATATAGTCATGCACCAACCGAGCAGAACCAACAGCTGAAGCAGATACATAGGCACCCGCATAAACAGCCCAATCAGATACGACATTATTCGTGAAAATACAGTATGCGCATCGGTCTCCTGCGCAATTCCTAATGCTTGCTGTGCCTTTATGCGACTCTGCTTATGTATTTCACGTTGCCTGTTGGTAGCGTTACGGTCAGCACGCCACCAATAGACGAGTGCTTGCCCATAATCTTGCAACAAAAAGAGACACATACCCGCGTTGTACCACACGGCCACTGTTTTATGTTTAATTGCCTGATACGCAGAAAGTGCCTGCTCATGGTTGCCCGCCTGGCACAACATATTACCCTTTGCAAACAACTTTTGATCGGCGCTATCTGCCACCGCAGGCACACAGCACAGCATGCTCAAAAAACAGATACTTGCCATGATCATTTGTTTTATAATCATATTATCGTTTCTAACTGTTTCAACCATTCAGTCGCTTCGAAGAATAATCCCTCATCTGCGCAAAATGCTACGCGCTCCCCAAAAGAAAATGCACTTATTTTATTCCAAAAGGAATGCCATTCTTCAATCTTTTTGCGATCTGCCCCCTGTGCATGCAAACGCTGCTCAACCATCGACTCGGTCACCATAAACGGTTCACACCGCACGCGATACGCTATAAATTGTATCATCAACCGATGGAGTGCCGCTCCATTATTTTGTTCGTATGCGCGACGCAACTTTCTGAGCGCCAATTTTAATGCGCCACGATAACGACGCTCAACCAGGGTGATCGCACATACATGCGCACCCAGCAGATACAACGGCCACACACATGACAATGCCAAGAGGATGAAAAACAGAGACCAGGGCAGTGCAACATCGCTTCTCCACGATTGGTTTTCATGCAATCGCTTTAAAAGCAACACGTCATTGTTTATTTCAGAAGTCTCTTGTGCCGTATCCGGTTGATCATTGTCGTCAGGTGTTTGATGAGTAGGCACAGGATCACCCGGCAACACCAGAAGATTGAGCGGTTCTGTTTCTATTGTTTTTAGAACACGATCTTGTATATCAAAATAAGAAAAACGCTGCGCAGGAATTTGGCACGCACCCGCCTGCAATGCCTGCACAATGAATTCAAATTTTTTGCGCGTGTTACCAGTTTTTTGTGCAGTATCATTAGTCTGCTGACTGGATGAATAACAGCGCAGAGCAGGAGGAATGCCGTCAAGAGCATTTATCGCTATGGTGCCAAAATTGCCATCACCAGTTAATTCAAGCGTAAGGGTAGCAGCCATTCCCTGTTTAATAGTCCGCGGACTCAACTGTGCACGAAATTCCTTAAAAATGCCAACCGGTGTACCTGGTGGCACATTGTCAGGAAGACTTTCCACCGTTATTTTGAGCGAATTTGAGTAAATTCGTTTTTTACGCTCATGCGCACCCAGCAAGAGCATAACCATACCGTGTCTTTCATCACTGACTGCCACATCAGCAAAATAAACCGGGATTAAAAATTCTCCTGCCGCCTCAGGATATAATTCCCACTGCCACTGATGACTATTATAGAGCTTGCCACGCACTTCTTTTTTTGTATTAACCGGCCCAGTACTATTGTGCATCTTCAGATTGTTAGTGCCTTCTTGACCAATCTGTTTGAGTGTCACTCTGTCATGCAAACTCAGTAACGTCAGCGTGCATGTAATTTTTTCACCAACGACCACTTCTGATTTGTCCGCTGACAGATGCAAAAAAATAGTATCAAGCGGATCTTTAGATTTTTTCTTGTGCGCCTTATCAACTTTTACTACCGGTTTGGTCTGATCAAGGACTTCGATCATTACCGTTTTTGATCGCATAACATTGGCACCATTTGCTACGGTGGCAGGACCAATTTGATATGTACCCGGTTTATCGTACGATACATGATACACATATTTTAATTCGGTATTGTTATTTATAGTCGTTATATGTTTGCCAACACACCGCCCACCTGCTTGATCAAGCCCTTCAATGCTAATCTGCGGCATTAATCCTGATGCATCAGTAACCGACAACTCAACGATCAGCGGTTGACCAAGTGCTACCTTATCCGCTTCTTGATTATCGGTGGTACGGACACGCATCTCAACAGCTGCACCACAAAAGTGAGTAGCAACCAGCGCAAGACAGAAAATAACGCTACCAATTATGTTGACCATGACCTTTTGGTGCTCCTCTGGCTGCAATTATTTTCATCTGTTTTCTTTGCGCTTGCTTGTCACGTTCTTCTTGCTGTTCGAGTAACGCTACCATCCAATCCTTCTCTTGCCCCGGCTGAGGTGCTTGTCCTTCTTGCGCCTGATTTGCTGGTGAACCTGCCTGCGCATCACCCTGTTTTGCAGATGGTGCATTCTGCGCGTCAGCTTTTTTACTCTCATCTGCACCGTTTGATTTCTGTTGGCCCGACTGGTCAGGTTGTCCAGCATTCCGCTTTTGAGATTGGTCAGCAGCCTTCTGTTCTTCTTTGCGTTGCGCATCGGATGATTTTGGCTGCTGTTTGTTTTGCTTATTTTGATTATTTTGATTATCAGGGGGCTCTTGTTGACGGTCATCAGCATCAGACTCCTGGGCCTGGTCTGACGGTTTGCGATCTTTGCCCGTTTTGCGCTGATCTTTTTTATTTTGCTGCTCAGACGGCTGATTATCTTGTTCATTTTGATCATCAGAGTCTTGCTGCTGATCTTGACTGTTGCGTTGGTTTTGCTGCTTATTTTGACCACCCTTATTATTTTTATTTTTTTGCTGGTCAGATTTGTCTTGCTGCTGATCATTCTGATCTGATTCTGACTGCTGCTCATTTTTATCATCAGATGATTGCTGATCCTGTTGATCTTTTTCCTGGTCTTTATTTTCCTGATCTTCGGGCGGTTGATCTTTTTCTTGTTCGAGCATTTTGCGCGCATATTCTCGATTATGCAATGCCCGCTCATCACGCGGCTGCACCGCTAATACTTTGTCATACCAATCAATAGCATCCTGATAACGCTTGAGCATGAGCGCCGCATTACCTGCATTAAACCATGCTTGCAGCTTGGCCGCCTGCGTTGCATCCGCACATTTGTCAACGTCGCCAAAATAAGAAAGTGCGGCTTCAAATTCTTTATTGCGATATGCAGCAACGCCCGTGTCAAACAACAAATCAGCACAACCGTAAGCAGAATTCTGTTGTCCTAATACATCAACCATTTTCTGCTGAGCTGCCGGCCAATCGCCACACATCGCCTCCTGCACCGCCTTGCCATGTGCAATTTTGCTGCGTAACGGTAACGCATATGCGCAATGAGGAGCACAAAGCCCGGTCATCAATAACAGAAAAGATAAAAATGTGCAGATCATCATAAGAGCCATTCAAGCGCAAAACAAACAAAAGAACCAACTAGAAAATAATGATATACATCTTCATACAACTCTCTGTTTTTTTCAGCAAGCTGTTCTTTTTCGAATTTATTGATGGCCGCACCCAGTTGCTTGATATCACGGTCATCGATAGTCAATGCACAATAAAATCCGCCCAGTTCACGCGTAAGATTTTTAAGCATTGGTTCATTTAATTTCGAAATTACCACCTCGCCTTTTTGATCTCGTTGGTGCCCACTCATGCCACCAGCTGCGTCAAAGAGTGGAATTGGCCCACCTTGCGTACTGCCAACACCGCAGGCAAAAACTGACAGATTTTTTTCGCGTGCCTGCTGACTAAAATTGGACAAGTCGGTTGAAAAATCTTCGCCATCCGTAAAGAATATGAGTAATTTCGATTTACGCCCTTGTGTTTCATCAAAGGTTATTATCGCTTTTTTGAGCGCCTGATCAAGCGCCGTGGTGCCACCAGAAACGCCTTCTACATCGACGGCATCTAAAAAAAGTTTGAACGCTTCATGGTCGGTCGTGAGTGGACAATGCACAAATGCAGTGCCGGAAAACAGTATCAGACCAACTCGTTCGCACGGCATATGGGCGATCAATGCTTTAATTTTTTCTTTTGCCTGTTCAAGACGTGTACCCGCACCCGTATCGCGCGCCAACATGCTGCGAGAAATATCAAGCGCCACTAACACGTCACGCACCTGCTGCGCTACCGTCTCCGTCCTTTTATGCCACTGTGGTCGCAACAACGCTATGATCAAACAGGTAAAACCTGTCAACAGCAGGATCATTTTGATAAGACGAATGGTATACGAAGGCAGATACGTAAACAGATACAAGCGAGTACCGGCAAGCAACGCCACTGTTTTCTGATACCGAATCATGCCAATCATCAACAAAATCAGAATAAGTGGTATAGCAGGTAGCAGCAGGAAATATCGCGTATTATGCCAGTTAATGGTAGATAAAAAATTATTCATAAACATAACCAAAAACATGTAGCAACAAACAACTCAAGCATCAGCATACAAAGTATCAAGAGAGCAATCGGTACATATAAATCGTACTGCTGCGTAAATAATGGCATCTCCTGTTTCGTTTTTTCTAACTGATCAATAGTGTCGTACACCTCACGCATATCTTGCGCGTTGCGCGCTATAAAGCACCGGCCACCCGTATGATCAGCTATCGTATCTAACAACTTTTTATTGACCGCCGGCAAATTGATAACACCGTATAACGGATGATATGCCATCCGCGGCTGATCACTGCCAATCCCGATCGCATATATTTTTATACCAAATTTTTTTGCAATTTCTATGGCACACGTTGGTTCAATGTCACCTTCGCTTGGCTCTCCATCGGTGAGTACAATCATAACTTTGCTCGCCGCTTTTGAATTTTTCAGTCGATTAACTGCCGTAACCATGCTGGTTGCCAGCAGCGTTCCGGTGTGATCAATTTCACCCAATTGAATGCTTTTGACAAAATCGAGCAGCATTTTTTTATCCATAGTCAGCGGACAGCGTGACACAGCCGCATTGGCAAATATCACCAATCCAAGGGCGTCATTGAGCCGCTTGCTGATAAATCGGCATGCTTCCTCTTTTGCCACATCAAACCGCGATCGAGCATCATCTGTATAATCTTGATAGCTCATGCTGCCAGAAACGTCGAGCACCAACATAATATCAATACCTTGCACTTCAACTTTTGACTGCTCATCAACCCGCTGCGGACGTGCAGCGATAATGATAAGTAAAATAATGGAAAGCAGACGTAACGCGTTCACTATTTTTTTGTACAGATGACCATTGGTCATCCCCTCTGTTACCAGCAGCTGCGTGCACGGATAGAGGTAGTACGTCGCTCTCTTTTTTGTCCGCAGCCACATAATGAGCGGCACCAACAACAGTAGGAGCAAAAAATAAGGTGAAGCAAATCGAAAGAAATACGTGTTCATGATTGATCAATAATTATGACTCTATTTTTTATCTTTTCATTCAGAATATACAGCACCCGCTATGCTTCGTCTGTTTTCTAATGTTACTTTTTTGCTCAGTATCATACCAATGGAATTCCTCTTGTAGCTCCTCCTCTTGTAGCTCCTCATGATCTTTTGGGTCTTTTTCTGGTAGATGCCTGAGATAACTATCGAGTTGTTTGGCTGAGAAATGTTGTCTTAGCATTTTTGTAAAAAAGAAAACTTTAGGATCAACCATTCGGTCCATACTGCTTTTATCGCTATGATCAGTCTCATCTACATCAGCACCCTGTTGGAGTAAATATATTATAATCGGACCATAATTATCATCTAGGGGTCGAGCTGTATATTGGCCTTCTTCAATTAATACATTGTTCTTGTCTAATGCTACCATGAGAGCAGATCTGCCTGATTCGTCAGGTTTTTCTAGCAAGCTTCTATCGCGAGAAATTAGTTGCATAATTTCTGTTAGTGCAGCATTGTATAAATCTTCGGACGATTCGCCATATTCATCTATACCAGCAGAATCCGCTAGGGCTATATTAGTTTCGATTGACATTAGTCGCTCAATCACTGGATTCGGTTTATAGATTTGTGCGTCTTTATCTGCTGCTTGGAGCCGCTGCTTGCCGGCGCCTTGCTCCATCGCATTGAGCGAAAAGCCACTCAACAACATGATCACTACTATAATTTTACTCATGTTTCTCCTTCGACTTTCTATCAAGTGCTTTCTGCAATAATGCATAAGAAGCATTCATATTAGGCTTTTCAAACTTAAGTTCACGGTAATAAGAATTTTCACGGTAATAAAAACTATCGAAAATTAGTTGCGGAATGATGGATTTTTGCACCGTTGAATAGTCTAGCGCTGTATGCCCGCTGTCATCAGCCTGCTTGATATTAGCTCCATTCTTAACAAACAACTTAACAAGAACAGTAGCAGGTATTTGTGCCGCTACAATAAGCGGCGTTTTGCCATTCTTATCAGTTGATTCGAGCAATGTAGGATTATTTTTCAGCAGCATTTCTATTTTAGATCGTTCAAGCTCTATAAGATCATTGGCCATTGGCAAAAGCACTTCGTCCCAGTAGCATTCTACTCCCTTGATAACATATTCTACATTACCACCACCACCTGATGTTATTACTTTCATTCTCTTATCAAGAATTTTAAGCCGCTCAAATATCAGGTTGGGTTTCTGGTGTTCCATCGCATTGAGCGAAAAACCACTCAACAACATAACTGCTACTACTATTCCTTTATACATTTTCTCTACGTGATGCATAAATACGTTTTCGCTAAAA
>Ga0206953_1038_pt1 | contig 28388 bp, 26 predicted proteins | sample Alteio_BWOrgHeat_36_FD_152977 | JGI IMG/M metagenome (GOLD analysis project Ga0206953, IMG submission 152977) | Enriched cells from forest soil in Barre Woods Harvard Forest LTER site, Petersham, Massachusetts, United States -... | ecosystem: Environmental > Terrestrial > Soil > Temperate forest >...
AATGCCAGGATTCTAAAGAGATTTGGTTTTTCATGTTCTGATTCATCCTCATCTGTAAGTTCTTCTTCATCTTCTGTTACTGGTACAGCCGCCACATTCACGCAATGTACAGCAGCTTCATGGAAATGCTTAAATAGCTGCGTAGGAGGACAAACCGAAGAATATTGCTATGTACAAGATCCTACTTGTCTCAATCCTGATGCTGTGAAACCAGCTGAAGCAACCGGACCATGTTCTCTGCCTTCGCTTCCCTCAACACCATCGCCCTATACGTTTGCAACTCCGCCATATCTCACAGTAACTGGCGCAGTCTCGACAGATAATCATTATCTTGCCGCACGAATGCAGGCGAACCTTACGGCCTGGGATGCCTTACACCAGTCTCTTATCGCTCAAGCCAAAACATTGTCCGTTGAACAGAACAGTTCGTCTTGTATTAAAACGTTACAAGGTATTGAGGCATCTCTTGTAAGTGATTACAATCAGTATTTGCACATTCTTCAACAGAATCCGTATTTAGACTCTGTTCTCGGTAGCATTCTGCAAATAGAAGCGAATATGAGAGATGTTAATACGCAATTCCAAGCAGCACCATCTGTCTGCTTTTAATTCCTCCAAGAAGAACAGATCTGTGAAAGCCGGCTGCTTTTTGGTGATTTCAACATGGTGCCACCGGCAGGAATTGAACCTGCGTCTCCCAGTTAGAACCAGGGCATTCTGTCCGTTGAACTACGGAGGCAAGTTTTTACCTCCATCTTCTTTGGCAGCCACGGAGCGAGAATGTGCAGGGTGTGGACATGAGGAGGAATAAAGAAATCAAGAATTAATTACTTAGTATTGCAGCCCCGCCACATACAAGTAGAACGAAAACGATCAATCCTCCAAATCCAAATATCATGAATGAAAAGACACATAGAATGAGAAAGATGATCCACCCAATGAAAAGAAGAACCTTCATAAAACGAAGCGTACCTTGTTTGTCTGAACCAACATAGCGAATCGATTCTCGTAATCAGCGTATTGACCGAGGCAAGATGCCCCTTGTTACGTTGAGTAACGGAAAAAGCGGGCATGGGAGTGCCCTCACTGTCATAGGTCAAGAAAATCGTCAAGATAAGCATGAACTGTTACAAGCGCAGCCGACCTGTTGACGCTTTAATCGTCATGTTGTGAAATCGGCGAAACAAAAAGTGTGGCCCATAACGCCTTTTATGAGTTACACTTGTCGGCGACATTTCCTTCTCTCCGCCCAATGACTGATTCCGAAATCGTTCCGACTCCACGTCAACTTTCCATCCCAGGCATGCCGATGGTTCCGGCCCTCTTCCTTGACGCCGGTGAACGAGCATGGTTTCGCTTCGTCGAGTTCTTCACGGCGCACATCAGAAACAAGAACACCCGCGCCGCGTACGGCCGGGCCGTCCGTCACTTCTGCGATTGGTGCGAGGTGAGGAAGTTGAAACTGACCGACCTGAACCCGTTCGTGATTGCCTCTTATATAGAGGAGGAAGGCGACCGTCTGTCCCGGCCATCCGTGAAGCAGCACCTAGCCGCGATTCGAATGCTGTTCGACTTCCTGGTTGTCGGCCAGATCGTGCCAATGAACCCCGCCGCATCGGTACGCGGTCCCAAGCACGTCGTCAAAAAAGGCATCACGCCGGTGTTGACGGCGGATGAAGCCCGCCAGCTGCTCGATTCCATCGAGACGGACACCATAATTGGCCTTCGTGATCGGGCGCTCATCGGCGTCATGGTCTTCAGCTTCGCTCGCGTCGGCGCCGTCGTCGCCATGAACGTCGAAGATCACTTCCAGCAGGGCAAGCGCTTCTGGTTTCGATTGCACGAAAAAGGCGGAAAACGCCACGACGTGCCCGCACATCATAAGGCCGACGAGTACATCGACAACTACCTGATCGCGGCCGGCCGCGGCAACGCCAAGACTACTCCCCTCTTCCGCACGCTCGATCGTCATCGTTGCCTCACGCAGAACCGGATCAACCGGCGCGAAGTGCTGGCGATGATTAAGCGCCGGGCGCTGAAAGCCGGCCTACCGGCGAACATTTCGTGCCACACTTTCCGCGCCACCGGCATCACGACGTATTTGCTGAATGGCGGAACACTTGAAAAAGCCCAGCAGATCGCGGCCCACGAATCGCCGAGGACGACGAAACTTTACGATCGGACGAATGACGAAATCACGCTGGACGAAGTTGAACGGATCGTCATTTGATTCAGAGTAATAGGGATCTCATTCATCTATCACGAACCAACGATCGGAATCGGTTGGCCACACAGGCCGACGATTATCACGGTGCGAGGCGTATGACATGTCGAGCGGCTCATGATGACAGGTGCGTGATAAGAAATATTGGTCGTCGAGGCAGGATACGCGATCGCAATCCCCTTGCCTATGTATCGTCTGCCGAGAAGAGTGACCGTGCCGGGTCTCTTTTGAGAATGTCCTGGGCGATTTTAATCGCCGGTTTTACTGCGTTCGGATTGGCCGCCGCAAAACACAAAAGGAATAGCGGCGCCCCCTTCGTGTTCCGCAGGGTGTATGGGTTCGGGGCGACGCCGGCGAACGCCGTGGCTAGCCGCTGGTTGAAATATGCGCCGATAGTCTCCATGCTGTCGACCTTGCGACGAATAGGTGGATTGTTATCGAACAGGCCCATTGATTTATCTTCGGGGAAGAATACGTCGAACCAAGCCTTTTCTCCGAACATGAGGTCCAGCCGACGACGCCACTTGACGGGAATATGGCCGTCCTTCTTGAGCAGTCGGTTTACGGCACTTATTGGGAAGAGAATCCATGTGTCGATGGCTTCTGTCTTTCCGACCGCAACCAACGTCTCCCATGTGAGTTGCATCCCGAAGGGATCGATGAAGAGGACTGCCCGATGGTTTTGCCACGACTTCTCAAGGCACATCTTCTTTAGATAATCGTTCGCGTCCGCCTTTTCGACGATGATGTCAACGCCTCGATCTGGGAACTCGACTCGAAGCTTCTTGAGTTCGATCGTTTTCTTTCGACTCTTCTCGATGAAAATATATTTGTTGAATCGAGGTTCGACCTGAAGCGCGATTCGCGCCGAGCCATCAAGAAATGCTTCGACCTCGGGTTCCTCTAGCTCTTGAAAAAGGCTCTCCCCGTCATCGCGTTCAAGCTCGTGGTAGCCCGTGCCGGCGAACCCATCGATGTAGGCATACTGGAATCGCCGCTTTTGCATGATAATGCTGTATGCGACGAGGTATTTCCGAACCCTCTCCAGTTTATCTTGGGTCCAGCTTCGATGACCGAATTTTTGCAGCGACGGAACCACAGGGCGTCACTCCCTTCATCATGATGCCTCGGCAACTTGCAGTTCGAATCTTTGCAGATGCCCCTTGCGGATGGGCAGAGAGGCGATCGGATGCGGACTCGGATTTGGAATCGCATCGTAGGTACGCTCATCGAGTTCGCGGCCAGTTTGGCTTTTCCTCACGCCGCCCCACTGCTTGAAGAAGAAGGGCACGTCGGCGGCCTCGCACTGATCCCGCAAACTTCGCACCCATTCGGCATCCATCGGGCGTGCCCCGTTGCCGCTCTCACCGCCAACGATAACCCACGAAATTCCGGTCAGATTAATCGTCCCCAAATCTTCTAGGAGGGGCTCGATCGAGAGAAAGCGCACGGCGGCAGGAGAATTCCGTAGATAGTCGATCCGCGGCAGTCCGTGTTTTTTGTTCTCGACGCTGACTCCCCACCAAATGTGCGGCTCCTCGGCGTGTTCCTTGAGATCGGTTTGAAGTAGCTTGCTCAGCCGGTCTGCTCGTTTCGTGAGCACTTGGTAAGTGTGCCAGTTCGCAACGCGCATGACCGCCGCGACCTTTCCGATGTAATCGTCGGGCACGTCCTTATGAAACAGGTCGCTCATCGAGTTGACGAAGATCATTCGCGCACTCGTCCAGCGCAGCGGCTCGGCCAGCTTTTCAGGAATGAGGCGTAAATCGAAGCCCTGCTCGTAGGGATGACCGGGAACGCCTCGGAAGCGCTCCGCGAAAGTCTCCGCGTAGCAGTGCAGACAGCCGGGACTGATTTTCGTACAGCCCCGCACCGGATTCCAGGTGGCATCGGTCCATTCGATTTTCGACTTATCAGCCATCGATCAACGCCCTGCGAAGAATGAGCTTTTGGAGAGAATACCATGCCGAGCGTGAAACCCCAAGCTCAGTAGGACCGGAGAAGTAACATTCCGATTCTTATGCGATTGACTGTTCAAAGATCGGACAAGGAGAGCACCATCTAGGCGAATCAAGTCGAACTTATTTTGACTCATTTGATTGTAATTACGAATCTATTGTTGCAAAAATCGCATCAGGCGCTACACTTCACATTGAGTCGTTCTCGCAAACTTGCTAAAGCGGCCTCCCGAACATTGATGTTTCGGGGTCTGTTTCATCTGAAGAGATCGCCGTGGCGAAACGCCGAAAGACTAGTGATGACCCCGTTGCTCAATGGCGGCAACAAAATCCGCTCCGCTGCTGGCGAGAAAGCCGCCCGCCGGAGGGCTGGACACGCGCTCTTCTGTCGCGGCAGCTTCATGTGTCTCGTACTGCCGTGTCCTTATGGGAAGACGGAGAACGACTTCCGGTGATTGATGGAGCAGCCAAGATCGAAAAGTTAACAGGGATTACCGCAATGGTTTGGATGGATTGGTATGACAAGAAACCTCAGGGAGCTCGGAAATGAACTTCAAACCTCTTCTTGACGCGATCAATGACCGGAATATTGTGTCCGGTTTGACCCACGACATTTATCGTTACCCGGCCAGGTTCTCTCCACTATTTGCTCGGGCGGCAATCGAGATGTTTACTGAGCCCGGTGACACGATCCTCGATCCGTTCATGGGAGGGGCTACCAGCCTAGTCGAAGCGTCCGCCGCTGGTCGGCACGCAGTCGGTACGGACATTAATCAACTTTCGGTATTCCTCGCTCGCGTCAAAACCTTGCTTCTCTCGGATGATGAATTGGAGTTGCTTTCCGTCTGGGCCGAAGAGACAGTACCCGACTTGTCGCCTCGGAAGCCAGTAGTTCGGCATACCGAATGGCATGAGATGGGGTATCAGGACAACATGCCGTGGCGCTTCCGGAAGATCGCAGAACAGGCCATCAACAATGCGACCAGTTTGCTTGAAGGTGCCGTTCTTCAGGCCGCACGATGTATCGTGCTGAAGACCGTTCAATGGGCCGTCGATTGCAAGAAGTTTCTTCCGACTGCCGAACATTTTCGCAGGAAAATTGTCGAAGACACTGCGATCGTCATCAACGGCTTGCGGTCTTACCGTCAACAGGTCGAATCCAATTGCGGCAGAAGATGTCGTATCGAGATCCATCACGCCGCGACCGACGCGATCACCGATGTGAAGTCAGAATTGCTACAGAAGCGGCGCCCGAAACTCGTGGTGACCTCGCCGCCTTATCCAGGCGTCCATGTGCTCTACCATCGCTGGCAAGTGCTCGGCCGGCGGGAGACTGCGGCGCCTTACTGGATCACCGAATCGAACGATGGCCAGGGGGCATCGTTCTATACGTTCTGTGATCGGAGAAGCCGTAAGCACGACGAGCTCTATTTCGAGCGGCTTCAGAAGTGCTACTCCGAATTGCGGAAAGTGGTAAGCGACGATTGCGTTGTTGCTCAGCTTGTCGGATTCTGTCGACCCGATGAACAGCTTCCTCTCTACCTGAACGCAATGACTATGGCGGGGTTCGAGGAATTCGACTTCGAGAAGGCCGGCCACCGCCGCGATCGGGAAGATTTCTGGCGGGCCGTGCCGAACCGGAAATTCTATGTCTGGCTTCGGGACAGCACTCAGCAGACGAAGGAAATCCTTCTCCTTCACCGGGCGTGCTGATCAGCGCGCGGCGACCTCCATAAGCCGGATAAGGGTCTTTCCGACTCGGTTGACCTCTTCACGCAACTCGTCGTCGGTCTGTGGGCGATCCGTCTCTTCCGGGGCTGGCTTCTCGGACTTCTGCCTGTTCTCCCAGTACATCTGGTAAAGGTGAAAGCCGATATGGGCGACGTAATGGTTCATTCGCTCGCCTACCGTCTTCGCTTCGAGCTGGCCTTTGCCTTTCACCATTCCCTCGCGGTAGGTTTTTAAGATCCCCATGTCCATGTTGATAACCAGGAGGAGTGGCCGAGTCTCTGTGGGTTCCATGTATCGGCCGGCGTCTCCCGTGTTCCAGTCTCCGCCACCCCATCGGATGAGGTTCGGGTTGTCCCAATCCTTCTCGTTAATGAGCACCGGCTCGTATGGCGGTTGCCGTTGCCCGGCGGTCTGCGGCGCAGTGGCGGTGATTTTCCGAGGGCTGGAGGGGGTCGACGGGTCGACTGGCGACACGATAAGGGCCTTGAAGGTCGCGCGCAACTCGCGATCCGGCCCGACGGCGGTAACCTCGAAATCCAATTCGTTACCCGGCAAAATGCCGTGAGGCGGGTAGAGAATCAACTCAAAACGGCCGTTTACTATGCTCGTCGTGCCAATCTGAGGGAAAGTTCCCAGACTCAGGCACCTGGCCTCAAAGCGCCATTTGGCACTTGTGCCGCGGAGCAGACTTTCCTTCCCATTCCATTCGACCTTCACGTAGACGGCCGGACCATCAAGGATAATCCGTACAGGCTGCCGGCTGCGAACCCGCAAACGCGTGGGTTCTTCGAGAAGTTCAACCGGCGCGGGCGGCTTCCACTCTAGCTTCTTGAGGACTACAACTGGAAGTTTCAGCATTCGCGTCTCGGGGCGGTCCTTGAACCGCGCGAAAACCTGTAGCTCGCCTTCGGGGTAGTCCTCGTCGTCGTCGTAGTCCTCGTCGCTGAACTTGAGAGTAACCCGGCACCCCTCGGCAATGCATTCCTCCTTCACGGACAAACCATCCACTGGGTTCGCGAGCTGGACGCGAAAGTCTTCTCGGTTCGCCCACTCCTTGCTCGGGCGGGCGGTGACCATAACGGACTTGGGTTCGTCGGGATGTAGCCTGATCGCGACCATGGGCGGTTCGGCGACGAGGACCGGTAGTTGGGCTTCGGTGCCCATGTTCGCCTGCCCCATCACAACCACATCTTGATCGTTCACGCCGCCGGCGAAATACGGCGAGGCCCCTCCGTTGGGACCCGCGTTACCGGGGCCACTTCCTGGTCCATCACCGTGGGCCATCGCGTGATGCCCCTCGATGAGGCGGTCAAGCTTGTTCTTCAGGGCCTCGTTCCCAGACGCCATGTCCAGGACTTTTTGCTCAGCATCGAGCTGGAGCTTCTTGAGCGGTGGGTAGGATTTCAGCGTCTGGGCGACACGGTCCAAAATAGCGAAGTACACCTTGGTCTCGAACAGCCCCTGTCGAGACCCTTGAATGATTTCCGCCTGGGCGTGGTTGCTCAATCCGTCCAGGTCGACCACGATTATCATCCGGTCGTAGAGTTGCTTGAACCCTAGATCTTTCGCGATATATGCCTTATCGAGCGCGTGGTGCCGCTGGCCGCTCAACAGAAACACTACGCACATCTTCCCGTACGCCTGCTTTTCCAAGTACGAGGCGAGCGGCGTCTTCGCCTTGGCGGTGATCAGGTCAATCTCCTCGTCGATGTCATCGACGACTTCAGCGGCCTCGTCGACCTCCGCTTTATCGTCCTTCGTCTTCGTCTTCAGGACGACGACGCGGATTGAGATCGTCCCATACGAATCGCCGGCCTCGGTGGTGAACCTTTTGTCGAGCTCGACGCTGGTACTCATGGATGGCTCCTGTGGTTAGACGGTGACATTCTCGAACCGCTTGTCTTCGTCCTTCTCTTCACGCTTGATCTTCGAGAGGCGGTAGGCGTTACCGGTCATTAGATCAGGCCGATCGCGTTCGGTGCCCTTCTGTTTGCGGGTCACCACGTAGTAGGGCAACACCGGGTTGAACAGCAAGTGATTTAGCGACGTGTAGAGGCCGTAAGCCTGATTGCTTGTGCTGAACTTATACCCAACGTGTGCGATCTTAGTGCCGCGACGGAACTGGCTTGTGTCGGCCGAGCTCTCCGGCAGCCGTGGCACCCGGCCGTCCGGGTGTGCGGCCAGGTACGCCCAGTAAACGTCCCGCCGGTCGACCGGCACCACCAGTCGGACGATGGTCCAGCCTACGCCAGCGTCCTCGTGGTCGGGAAGTTCCGGTGCCCTGCGGCTAACGAACCACGAATACACGCTCGCGTGTAGTGCCGACGAACCGCCCTGGCCGAACATCCCTATTAGGTAGGGCTTGTCGGGCTTGTCGCTAGATCCTAGCGACAGCAGCGTCTCGTGCATCCGATCGGCCCGCTGCCCGATACCGTCGTCTTCGATGACCATCGTGTAGTCTGCTCCCTTGCCTGCCTGTCGTAGCGCGACCTTGATCCGCCCGGCGAGCTCACTCACCTGCTTCACCGGCCCCTTGCCACTCATCAACTCCGGGTGGTTCGGAAGATCCTCCAGCGACGGCAAACCGAAATAGCGCAACACCGCCTCCCGAGGAGTCTTCGGCGCGGGCGCGTCCTTATCTGCGAGCAACTCCATCTGGCGAGCGAGTTCGATAATCGCTTCGATTGAGTTGATCGTACGCTCGCCGATGGGGTTCTCCGGCGACCCGGCTAGCTTGATGCGCCCGGCGTTGCCTCGGTCGGCGCCCACCGGATACCAGTGCAGCTTGCCCTCTTGCCATGTGGTCCAAGGAGCTTTCGCGTTGAATCGGTAGCTTGGCTCCGGGACAACGGTGAGCGACGCGATCAGGCGATCTACGGCTTCGGTCGTGATGGCCGCGAGCGTGTCTTTCAGAAGTTTCGTCCCGTCGACAAACTGCGTAATGTCCGTCGGCTTGATTTCGTTCACGTTTGCTCCTGGGCGTCCGCCCCGATGAAGTCTTTAACCTGTGTCTGATTCCCGAGTTCGTAGTTCACGTTCCGACCTTGCCAGTTTCGCTTGAGCAACCGCAGTTCGCCGAGGCGCGCGATCAGTCCGCTAACGTGAGTCTGAAAAGAACTTTCGGACCAGTCGGTCGGAAATTCACTACGGATGGTTTGAGCTAGGTCGGTCGGCGTCGTCTTGCCGGAGGCCACGGCCCGCAGGACCAAACGCATGTCGTTTCGCTCAGCCGGCACCCAGGTGGCGATGTGCCGAGCTAAAAACTCCGATTCTGTCGGGGTAAGCGTTACCACCGACTTCTGATCCTGCTTATCGAGGATCGGGTTTTCTAGTTCAGCGAATGCTTGCCCGCGATCAGTGAGGGCAATTACCGAATCATCAAATCGGGCGAGTTGATACTGGCAGATTACCGCCGGGTATATTTCGCCGCCCCGAGTCACCCGCGCGAGAAACTGGCTCAAAAAACGGTCACGCGATGCACTGTTGCCCCGCCGCGGTAGCCCCGTCGCCAACAATTCATCCCGTTTTCGTTCGTTCTCGACGTCCCACTTATCAAGTAACGTCCCGATCGTGGCTGCATCGTCAGCCAAGGGATCGCTTACCAATTCATACCGAGGCCATTTTCCCTCTGTTGAGGCCCATGCCGCAAGCCATCGGCACGCAAGTTTTAAGGGCATGAGTCGGTTGACCTGCCCAAATACATGCTCGTCGACTGCTCCATTCGCGGTCGGCTCGCTCGGTTTCGGACTCGCCTGAGTCCGCGCGACGAGAGCCAACCGCTTGAAAGCCGTGTCCAACACCTCGGGTGTTAGGGCAGTGTCATCTGGAGGAGCTATTCGGGCAACCGGCTCGGTGGCTCGGCGAGCGACGCCCACCTTTGCTGCTTTGGACTGCGCCTCTGGCTCAGACTTTTTCCGCTCTACGGGCTTTTCCGTAACGTCAGCGGCTTCAAGCTTAGCCTGGTTGATTTTCCGATGACCACGTTCCACAATTTCCGCCGGCGTAGCTCCCCGTTCGAGAGCAAGCTGATTAAAGGCGGCAATTTCGATAAATGCTTCAAAACTCGAGTATTTTCCCTTTTCGACGTGCTCTTTGATCTGACCAAAAAGCGTGTCGGAAAGATTTATTGCCAGTAGCGGCATTACTATCTCCGTTAAAGCTTCCGAAGGTAGATTATTACGTCTTTCGGAAAGCAATCAAGGCGCGAATCAACTGTTTTCCGGAATGAATTTGCTAGTATATTCACAAAGTGTGTACTGATAACGGCTTGTGTCAAAGAGAATTATTTTCTGAAAAGTTATAATTCTACGACAATGTATTCGGAAAAGTATTTCGGAATCGATTTCGCCCAGTTGAAATCACGGACTCATCGACTTCTAGGTGATGGTGCTCATCGAAACCGAAACGCCGGGCAATCTCTCGAAATCATTACTGGACAACGAGGCCAGACCGACACCCAGTGTGGAGATCCCGCTGAACCCCAGGCAGCGACGGCGACATCTGCCGACTCATCCGCCGCACCCGCTTCCCCACATCGACGCGTGAAAAACCAGGGCGGTTCATTCGCCATCGACGACGACGTGCAGCTCAACTTCTACCGCTTGCAGAAGACGAGCGAAGGCAATGCGGCCCTCACGCCCGGCGAAGGCGCGCCCGTCGCCGGCCCGACCAGCGTCGGCACCGGCCGGCCCGTCGAAGAGGACAAGGCGAAACTTTCCGAGATCGTCGACGTGCTGAACGACCGCTTCGGCACCGAGTTCACGAAGGAAGATCAGCTTCTGTTCGATCAGGTCGCCGGCGACCTGTCCAAGGACGAGAAACTCGCCGAACAGGGCCGCACGAACACGCTCGACCAATTCCGCCTTGTCTTCGATCCGAAGGCGCTGGCCGCGATCGTCGCCCGCGTCGAACGCAACGAAGACGTGTCGAACACGATCCTCAGCAACGAGGAACTCCGGGCATTGCTGCTGCAATTGATGGGACAGAAAGTGTTCGACGCAGCGCAGAAGGAATCTTCGGCGGCATAAGCAGCAGCCCTCTTGCGAGGGTTCATCTCTTTTTAACCGATGGTAAAATCCGGATCAAGAAAAATCCAGCTTGACCAGGCAAAGCCATACAATCACTGGATAGCTCTTTCGATCCCAGTTAAATGAAAGATGAAAGGAATGGCGATGGATTCCCAGAAACTACAAATGGCGCACAAACTCATGACCCTGGCTGGCCTTCCTCCTGGGCATCCAGACGAACAGGAATTGGAATCGATCATCCAGGATATGAAGGCTGTCCGTAATCCGACAGATAGCGACTGGAAAGCGGCGGCCCGTCGTCATGTTCGGAACGCAGGGAATTACAAATATGCAGGCGAGGACCTGACTGATCTAAACTCGTTACTGATGCAGATCATCAATACTCCGACTCCCGGCGCTACGAAGAAGCAAAGGTATTGATGCGTCAGGATAAAGACGAATTCGCGACACTCGAAGCTGGCCTCTCGGTCATGAAGCAAAAATACCGAGAGGCCATGATGGCGTTCCATTCACTTCCGCAAAGCGGCGTCAGTATTGAATCCGTGAGGAAAGCATTTTGGGATTGGCACTACGCTGGTCTTGACTATTTCAATGCCTTTGAAAAGTCCATTTCTCTTGGTTCGCTTGTCGGTGCCGACAAACTGGCCACTTGGTACACCGAAAAATGCGAGACTGCCGCAAATCTTCTTGAGGTAATCGCTACTCATTTTGTGGCGATTCGTCTCAAAGCAGACGATCTAAGCATCCAGACAGAACCACTCAAACCGGGGTCCACTTCTTTCGCGGGTATGCAGCGAATGGTGAAAGATCACGACTCTGCAATCGCAATGAAGCTGCGAGATCATTTCATTGCAAATCATTTACCGACTCACGGATTCGATAAGGAAGAGACAGAAAAATCAGGAACCCATCAAATCGAATGGAGATTCTTCATTGTCGGATGCGTATTCGCCGCCGCCGCGATCGTAATCGCGGCATGGGGCTTCTCTCTCGGAAATCTTACCAAAGATCAACGATTCATCCTTCGTTGGATTTTTCCAATTGCCTCGGCATTCTCATCGGGTTCTTTCACAGGTTCATTGCTTACAGGCAGTAAACGCTTTTGGTGGAGTTTGGCTGTGGCTGCAACAGGAGGATTTGCGGTCTGGCTGCTCACGAATCTATTCCTTATAAACGAATAGGAAGCAGGACCATGTCATTCGATTGGAAAGGTCTCCTTAGAGATAATCTTGATCGCATCGTGCAATGTGCAAAGAAGATGTCGTCAGACGGAGATGTTATCTGTGTCATTGCCGATACCGAAGAGGCGCGCAATGTCAAAGGGACAGGCGGATTGATGAGTCTTGTTGTTGAGACAAAGATGTTGAATGCAATACCGATGATTGATCGCGTTGACGGTCGAAAGATTTTTTGCCTGCCAATTTCCAAGAGCAAACTCCTGAAAATCCTTGAACCATACGAGACTACAGAGCATCTTCAGCAGTTGAATACTGGATACAACCTTGCTCTTTGGGCAGTCTGCTTCGATGAAGAGGATCGCCTTTGCTATGACGTCCATGCAGTCACACCCGAATTGAACTAACTGATTTAGTAATCGATGCTCCCAGAGACCGCGAACCGTTCGCCGCTGAGCGTACGTCATCCCCAGTTTCTTCAAGTCACGCCGTCCGGCGCCCGCGAAATCCATCTTACAGTCGCGTGACTTCATCCTTTGCCGGAGACCGATTTCGCAGCAGGAACAGAGGATCACATGCTTCCGAATCATCAGTTCCGTTGAATCATCTGCATTAGGTTGATTGGCGTAGCGAGGACTTGCTGTCCCTGAGGAGACTTACCGGATTCAAAGATGGTCTGCCAGTAGTCGCTATTTTGCCTGCCACCGAAAACAGTTGCCGAAAGGTCGCGGTTCACCCAAAGTGGAAGTGCCCCCAAATTCTCAATGAACGTCTCGATGTTCTCCCACAGCGGTTCAGGGAAACGGTACTGGAATAGCTTTTCTTCTTTGATCGGCTTGCCGGTCGTAATGAAATAGTTCTGAACGATCTGCGCGACGAAACGAAGCCAAGCATAGAGAATCTCCTCCTTCGCGAGGCGGTAGGCCCGCAGGTGCGGTTCGGGGATGTCTTCTCCCTTCTGGAGTCGGTTCTCGACTCTCGCCGTCCCGAGCGCAGGGTCGAACTGGCCGACATAGAGCTTCTCGGCGATCATGTTCATCAGCCGCAGGATCTGGACCTTCTCAAGCTCTCGCGGATTCTCCCCTTCATCGATGCGGTAGTTGAGAGGCGAATCCAGCACGTCGCCGTAGATGAAAAACGAGTAAAATGTCTTTTCCACAGTGCTGTAGGAAAACGGCCTTTCCTTGCCTTTACCACCGAAATCGATGAAATCCTTGAGCTTGTTGTCCGGATTGTGGGTAATGTCGTCCCGCACGACATCAAGGACGTAGCGGCGCATTTCTCGCCATTCGCCCTTGAAGTGGTTTGTCAGATCCTTCTCCGAGAAATTTTCGGCATCCGAGGGGAGTCCGCGGTCCTTGCGATACCGTTCAACCCGATCGATGAACAGAGCGCTACCGAGATGCCGCTGAACCGATTTGTTAAACGCTACCTGACGGAGGGTCGTTCCCGCATTGGTGTTCGTAGCAAGCATGACATCCAGATTCGGATTCACGAACACTCTGACAGGAAGCTCCTTCGTTCCGAGCAGCACCTGCGCCGTTGCCTTGTGCTGACCGTCGAAGACATAGAGTTTCGTCTTGGCCTGACCGTCCTTCAGTTCCACCCAAGCAAGTGCGACGTGCAATTGCGGGCGCTTCTTGTGGAACTCTTCCACCAGTCCGTTGAGACTACCACCGACTGCCCGAGGGTTGATGCGTACGTCGTGATAGAGGTACTCGATCGGCAATTTGGCGAAGAAGTACTCCATCCCGCTCAACTCGTCACGGTAGAGAGGAATCTGGACGATGTCATTCCGTCCCAGCTCGGGGAAGGACAGCTGGACCGATGCATCCTTACGGATCAAGCGAAGCTCGTGGACCGCGCCGCCGTAATGGCTGAGGATGTCGCCCAGGTTGGGGCCCCGGTTCTCCGGGGCGACCTTGTCGCGTATCGCCGAGAAGCGGGCTAAGACCCGGGCAACCCTAAGGTCGGAAGCCTGCTTCGAGCGGTTGCATGAACTGTGGGTGATCGCGAAATTCGACGGATCGTCTTTGCCGCCGCCCTTTATTGGCTCGACGTGATCGATGTCGATGGCATCCGCGTGGAGCATGAGATCGATCGGCTTCTCGCAGATGAAGCAGTTGCCGTGCTGGGCGGCGTGGAGCTTCTTTTCAAGTTCCTTCCGCTGATCGTCTGTAAGATTGTTTAGGTAAAGCGAGCCCATGACTGGTTCCTCTCGACGTATTGCTATTGACAACCGCATGTCTGTTCAAGCAGTAGACAATAATGAAACAGTTTTCCTTCCTTCTTCCGCTCGTCGTGGGGAGAACCCTTTCGTGCCAAGTCGCGGATTCGAGCCGACACCGACCCTTCCGGCACCCGAGCAGCGAATGTAATCTCCGCGAGTGTCATCCAGCGGCCGCACTTCATCACGCCGAAAACGCCATTCAGTTGACGAAATAGCGTGACAAACTGTCAAAACAACCGCCCCGTTTCGATGCAATGTCCGTTGTCGAAGTTCGATCAGCTGAAAACGTAAAAATGCTCAGACGGCGATCTGAATTTCCTTGAAACGGCGTGCGGTTCCTTTTTTGCGTCGCACGCTATTGATAGAATATCCGGCGTCAGAACAATGGGAGAAAAAGAAATGGCCGCGAAAGATCTAACGAAAGTGATCGAGTTCATCGACATTGAAGCGAGATGCCAAGCACTCGGTTGTAATGTTCCGACGGGTTTCGCGATCCTACCAAGGAACTTTGAGTCTGCCGCATCGAAAAGCGACTTGATTCACGAAGACACCACCCCAACCGTCCGTGCGCTGTTTGCCGAAAAAGGTATTGTTGAAACACGAATTGAACAAGATGGTGAAAAGCTCCCGTATTTTGAAGAGAATTCGTATGAATGGATCGGGCCGATCATTTTCGTCGGGGCAACAGTCTTTAGCCAAAACCCCAACTTAATAACAGTCGGCCTTGGAGTCGTCAGCAATTATTTGACGGATTATTTCAAAGGTCGAATTGGAGAGAAGAACGCGAAAATTAGTCTGGTTATTCCGCAGCCAAATTCAAAAAAATACACGCGAATCAACTATGACGGACCTGTCGATGGCATCAAGGACTTGGAGAAGCTGATAAAGGAAGTCAGGCGTGGCAAGGTGAAAAAATGACCAAAATTATGGATCTTACCCAACGATGCAATGATCTTATTAAGGATGCCGTTGAATTTACAACTAAGTGCCAGTCACATTGCTTCATTACGCGGGATAAAAAAATCCAAGAGCAGCTTCGCGACGAATTAAACCCACGCATCCAGGCATGTTCGACGCTGAAAACAGAAGCCATTGAGGCTTCAAAAGAGTCCATCGCTAACGCACTTTTAAGCGTAGAGTTCATATTCAAAGCAGTCTACAACGACTTGTCTGTTTGGATCGCGTTAAAGGAAGACAAATGCGATGACGCATGGGATCATTTAATTACTGCACAGGGTTTTGTTCGGTGTGCGATGAAATCACATTCAAACCTGACGGGGCTAGAAAATTACTCCCGCCGTCTGCACGACGTTGAGAGGATTGTTTTTCCGGGCCAGATATTCGTGAGCTCCGCACTCGTAGTGAAGTCTTATACTTGTTCGATCTGCGCAGAGGAATATGGGGAATGCGGTCATGTGGTTGGCCGAGCTTACATGGGAGAAATGTGCTCGAAGATTCCAAAGGGCATTACGAGTGTTGACCATGTTGGCGTGATGCGTGAGTCGGATCCTCAAGATAAGCGTTGCCGGGCAGTCACGTCTCGCGATGGAGGAAACGATCGCGACACACTGACATGGAGGACCGTTGAAAAAGAAGCCAACCGGAAGGATACCGTTGAGGATGCGACGTATGCAATGACATCGATAATTCTTCGAGCAAATCGCGAACAAGGCATTTGACCAGAAGGGAGTACGTGTGCATGTCCACGCAATCTGAACTGCCCGAAATGAGCCGCACATGTTCAAACGTATTCTCATCACCAGCCTTGTTCTCGCCATCGGCGCCGCCGCCATCGTCTTCCTCCGAAAGCCACCCACGGAGCAAGTCTCGACTCCAACCTCCAACCTCCCCGACCGCATTCCGACGCTTCGAGCGGCCATCGCCGCGCAAGACAAGGAATCAGCCGAAGCCGTTTCGTCGTACCATCCCAAATCAAACGCTCGGATCGATGAGCTACAAGCCGCGGTCGATGAACTCCTCCGAAGACTTCCCGGCGTCGTCGATGTCGAGACGAAAGTGCGAGCCGAAAACCCAACCACCCGCATCATCCATCTTCGCGATTGGCATTTCGTCCCGCGCGACCTATACGCCATCGATCTTCGCCAAGCCCTCGGCCGACAACTTTCCCCCGAAGAGATCGATCACCTCCATCAAGAACTTCGCCTCGAAGTAGAGATAGTGCAATCGGAGCAGCTCGCGAGCCTGCGTTGCCTCATCAGGCACCACGGCCTGAAGCGGCTCTACGCCGAGGGGCTGACCGAGGCGGGGCTGCCGGTCTACCGCGAGAAAGTCGCGGTCTTGCGGGAGATGGAACGCGAGCAAATCCCCTCTCTCCGCAAGCAACTCGCCGACACGCAACGGCTGATCCGAGGGATGGAAGAAGCCGACCGCGCGAACACCGAGCGGCACAAAGCCGCGAAGGAAATCGAGCGCCACATTCTGACCTTGCTGGAAGAACACCAGAGTCGATTGGTCGAAATGGGCGCCGCCGGCCGGCTCTTGATCGCCGGCGAGATCGACGACGTTCTGCCGCTCGACGACGGCAAACTTCTCGACGCGGCGAACCCAGTTCGGCCCGATGGATCGGTTCAGTTAGATCCCGAGGGCCTTCGGGCCAGGCAGGACGCCCAGGTGCAGGCCATTGTGCGCCGGGAAGTCGTGGCGGTTATCATCCTGGGCGGCGCCCATGATCTATCGCCAAGCATTCGATCGGCGCGGCCCGATCGATCCGAATATCTGCGAGTGACAACGAAGCGATTTCGGGAGTTTGCTTTTGGCAACAATTGAGCCATGAGGCGAACGTAGCTCATCGGCCGGTTGATCGGCGGCAGGCATCACCACCGTTCAGCAGCAATGTACGAAAACTGTACGAAAAACTCTGGCATTTCTACCAAAAAAAGCGTAAAATATGGAAAGTGTTTGGGTAAATTCCAAAACGCGAAGGCAGCGAAAAACGCTAGAAATCAAAGGGATTTTCGAGGTTTGGGCGATCCATCGACATGGCGCGTCCGCACGACTGAAAATCGCTAGGTCGCTATCTTACACCCGGCATCAGCGCCTCCCATCCCATCAGTGATCCTCTCCAGCTCCCGCCGCCAGAAATCGGCATGGAACTCCGGCCCGTGGGGGAGTTTCGCCCGTCGATCCACCAACGCCGCCAACTCTTCCGGGCTCACCAGAGCCGATACGAGCGCCTTGAAATCTTCGCCTCGCGCTTGCAGTCTAACCATCGTCGCCTCGAAACGATCCCGATGTTTCCGAGCCGCCGCCTGAATCTGCGCGGCGGTAATCGGCTCAACGAACGGCGCGAACATTCCTTCGCGATCACGAAGCCGTTCCGTTCGTTTTTCGCCGATTCGACGCGCCTTTTCATCGTCGGGAATATCGAATGGGTTGGTCACGACACCAAGTTTATCACGCAGTCGGAGCCCGGCATGTTCAGACGCATTGTTGTCGCAGTCCTTGTTCTCGCAATCGGCATCACCGTCATCTTCCTTAGAAAGCCGCCCACAGAGCAAGTCTCGTCTCCACCCGCCAGTCTCCCCGACCGTGTACCGGCTCTTCGGGCGGCCGTCGCCGCCCAGGCCAAGGAGGCAGCACAGACTGTTTCTTCGTATCGTCCCTTCTCCAATGCTCGGATCGACGACCTTCAAGCCCCCGTCAATGAACTACTCCGCGGACTTCCCGGCGTCGTCGAAGTCGAGGCGAAGGTACGAGCCGAAAACCCAACGACCCGCATCATCCATCTCCGCGACTGGCATTTCGTCCCGCGCGACCTGTACGCCGTCGATCTACGCCAAGCCGTGGGCCGGAAACTTTCCCCGGAGGAGATCGATCGTCTCCATCAAGAACTTCGCCTCGAAGTAGAGATAGTGCAATCGGAGCAGCTCGCGATTCTGCGATGCCTCATCAAGCACCACGGATTGAAGCGACTGTACGCCGAGGGCCTGACCGCCGAGGGATTGCCCGTCTACCAGGAGAAGATCGCGGTGCTCAGGGACATGGAACGTGAGCAAATCCCCTCCCTCCGCAAACAACTCGCCGAGGTGCAAGAGCTCATCCGAGGGATGGAACAGGCCGGCCGCGCGAACACTGAGCGGCACGAAGCCGCCAAGGAAATCGAAAGGAAAATCCAGACGATGCTCGGCGAACATAAGAATCGTTTGGTCGAAATGGGCGCCGCGGGACGGCTCTTGATCGCCGGCGAAATCGACGAAGTTCTGCCGCTCGATGACGCGAATCTCCTTGACGCAGCGAACCCGGTTCGGCCGGATGGATCGGTTCAGCCTGATCCCGAACGCGTTCGGACAAGGGAAGACGCCCAGGTGAAGGCCATTTTGCGCCGGGGAGGCGTGGCCGTAATCGTCCTGGGCGGCGCCCACGATCTATCGGCGAGCGTGCGATCGGCGCGACCTGAGCGATCCGAGTATTTGCGCGTGACGACCAAGCGATTTCGGGAGATTGCCGTCGGCAAAAATTGAGACATTCCCTGCCGAGTTTTTCGATTGGACGGATAATTGCCTCTTGGTCGCCGTTTCGAATAGCCCCTTTTTACTTCCAACGAACATTCGGCGTTATCGGCGCTATGAAGAACCTATATCGTTGGTGTCGTCCACAACACGAGCCCTAATCGGGTCTTGTTGAATGCTCTTCAAACTGTCATATGGAATAAATTCAAAGTTGATGATTTCGATATTCGCTGCGTTGGAACCGCCAAGACCATCGGCCAAATAACACTCTGCATTTCCCCTGCGCACGCATAGGGCGAAAACGTCCACCGTATCATTCCCAGACAATGGCGCTTTCGACTCTACTGTCACTCGGAATTGGCCATTTGGATCATAGAAATAATACAGAGATTCGTACCCTCGCTCTGTACCCACAGTTCCCTCGAAATCAGCCATAACAATAAAGTTGTCCTTTTGCTTCGTCCCGTCCTTCAAAGTCAGTAGTAACTCGTCCAGTCCATCGCGATTCAAAAATTCCATCATTTCATTGAATCGCCGCCACTTCGTTGATTCGGACTTATCAATATCAAGATCAGTTGGCCGCAACACGCCATTCAGCAATTGCATGAATACCTCGAATAACTTTGGATAATTCATTAGCTCGTCAATCAGGGCCCCGAGGGAGCTATTCACCCCAATCGACTCGCTCAAGCCTGTTGCGGATTCTCGGTCGATTGCAGCTAAACTGTCAATGTCATCAATCTGCATTTCCCTATTCCTGCGCCTCCTTCTTCTGTAAAGAGCGATTTCATCCTTGATTTTCCGTCCGAGTATCATTCGCAAATTTTCGTAACTTAATAATTGATTCTTTTGCTTTGCTTCGACGAAAGTCCTCAATACACTTTCGTTTACTATCTCCTCTACATCGTCGTAATCTGCTCCCAGCACTGTCCTCACCCATCGAGCTAGCATTTCCCATGCATCTTCGTTGCGAAGCCGTTTGAAGAGTTCATCCAGGTCCATGATTTGCTCCAAAAAATCTCAGAAAAACTCAAAAAAATACTGAAAAAAATACGATCCGTGCGCAGGGTCTATTTCAGAGAGGAATAGGAATTGAAAATATTGACGGCGGCAATTGTGGGCCTGACCTCTGTCTCACTTTAACCGGCCGACACATTCTTGAATACCCTTGTTCTCTCTATTTCCATCTTTTTTCGCGATTTCAGCTGGAGAAGGTGGGATGCGCAATGTGTTTTCGCCAGGGAAGCGACCGTGTTTCGCTGTCCAAATGGCGATGCGCAGACGGTGCGCCCCGAGGAGAAATTTTATTCTCGACTCGTTGCGATCGGAGCGATGCAATCGCCCGTTGTCAGTCGCAACGCTGGTTCATCAAGAGGCAGACCGCAGGGTGCCCCAAAGAAGGGGCAGCGCTAGTGACGCCACCCCCCTGCTACTGCCAGAGGAATCGACGATTCCGGCAATAGCGGTATGAGCGTATACCATTCCTGCTGCCGGCGCAAGTCATTCCTTTGTAACCCATTTTCAAGGAATCGACCATGCGCGAGAACATACCGAGCAACTCAGACAATCCCTCCGAAAGCATCGCCGTCCGCGAATTGTGGCAGCAATGGCGACCCGGCGCCTTTCGAGAAATCCTTCGCGACTTGCCGGAGCGCGGGGCGGCCTATGCTGAGGATCTGATGGACGAGATCTTCATGAAATTCCTGATCGCTTTGGTACTCGGGAAAGTGCTCTACAGTCCGCGCGGTTTGCTCTGGCGAATGACCCGAAACGCGATTGTCGACGAGTTCCGACGCAAGCGCCGCCGTTCGCCGACTCTCTCGAATTTCGACGATCAGGTGTCCGTATCCCTCAGCGAGGCTGAGATGAATCGGATCCTTGAGGCATGCGCCGAGATGGCGTCAAAACCCGGCCTAACGGCCCAGGATGTTCAGGAAATGATCGCGATGGCTAAAGGTCATGCGAGCCTCAAAGCCCGGATCGCAGAAATCATCGTCCACGCTCTGCTTGCCCAGGATTCCAGCATGTACGCCGAAGCGGTGAAGAAGATGCTTGCCGGCAAGGATCACTCCACCATCGCCGGAGAACTCGGACTCGCTACCGGCTCAGTTCGCACGTACATCGACCGGTTCAAAGTAAAAATGCGCGGGCGTGTTCGCTTCACTGATCCAGACGCCGAAATGGACGTAGCGTGACACCTCGCGAAGAAGCCCCGATTTTCGGGGCTTCTTTCCATTTCCTCTTGTTCGATGATTGACTCCAACCGCCGGCACAAGTCGCCATCGTTGCCTCTCCACACAAGAGTGATTTTCACGATTCAAAAAAACAACTGCCGATGAAATCCGATGGTCATATCTTTCCCCATGACGCCGATTAAAAACTGCGCATTTGTGTAGCGATGGGACGCAGTGTCGATGTCGGAGCAGAACTGTGGCGAGGAACATTTGCCGTTTTTCTTTTGGAGATTCGGTCAGTGAATGAGGAACCCGTCGAACTGACGCAAGCGATCCAAGAAGCTCTGGCGCAACTCGGCCTGACGGCGAGCGCCGAGGACATCCGGGGATACGTTCTTAGCAAGTTCCCGAGCTTGTACGAAAAGATGGCTGCGGGTGTCTTCGGAATAACGCTGACGGCTGAGCGGAGGAAATTGAAGGAAAGAGAATTGTGAAGTTTTCGTGAAAATTGTCTTTTTGTCTACAACATTAGGACGTTGTGACCGCCGGCGGCCGCGACGACCAATGCTCGTTTAGCGAACTCCTGGCCGCGCACATCGGAGAAATCGACTTCGTATTTGTTGAGGCGATTGCTAATGTCGCCGATGCCGCTGGGGCTCGGCTCGAGCGGCAGCCGGCCGGACAGCAGGCCGACGGCGTCGTTGAGCGTGCCCACGCCATACACCTCGATCTCTTCGACGACGGCGGCTTCGCGCGCATTTTCGACCGGCACGAGGATTCGCTTGAAACCGCGGTCGCGGGCGGCCATCGCCATCGACAGAGCGCCCTTCACTGGCCGGACTGTGCCGTCGAGGGCCAGTTCGCCGACGGTCGCGCTGTCTTGCAGCTGCTCCGGAAGCAATTGCCGGGTGGCGACGAGCATGCCCAGCGCGATCGGCAGGTCGAAGGCCCCGGCGTCTTTGCGCAAATCGGCCGGGGCCAGATTAACGACGGTTCGGCCTTCGGGCAGGGCATAATTCAGGTTGTACAAGGCCCGCTCGATGCGATGCACGCTCTCGCGGACGGCCATTTCCGGCAGGCCGACCAGCACGGTTTTCGGCAGATTAGCGTACGAATTATCCACCTCCGCCTCGACGAGAACAGCGTCGATGCCAACGAGAGCGAAGGTGTTGAGTTTGGCAAGCACGGGCATGAGCCTTGAAAACGGAATGACGACGACGGCAAAGGCGATTGAGATGAGAATAGCAGAGAATGGGCAAGGAATCGAACAAAAAGTCGGGTTTTTGGAAGGCCGCTGTCAAGAAACAACCCGGCTCCGCTTTCGGTGAGCGAACGGAAAGGCTTTCTTTGGCCGTTTATTGTCGCGCGGGTATGGTCTTTCTTGGCAGTTTTCAGGATTGTCTTCGACAACACCCTCGCTGGTTCGTACACTCCTCAACATGCAGCGGCCGAGTTAGCACCTCTGCTTCTTCAGGCCCGATTCATTTCGGACACTCGACAATCTGGCGTCGCTTTTCCTGACCCCATTCCGCCCATCGTAAAGAAGCAAGCATGTCCCGCATTCCCGCACTCGGTGCGCTTCGCGCCCTCTTCCTCACTCCGGATGGAAGAACAGCGCTTCCCGTCCGTGAATCGCGCCATTGGCTGCGATTTATCATCCCCATTTTCAGCATGGTCTTCTTGATTACGCCGCTTCAAGCAGACATGATCGTCGGCGACGCAAATACCGGCAACATTATCGATTACAATCAACAGACAGGCGCTATCAATTGGAGCGTCAACGATGGGTCATCCCATGTATATAGTCTTGCCGTCGGTCCGGATGGCCTCATTTACTACACGACCAACAACACGGTCGGACGAATTAATCCAGTGACAGGCGCCAATCTTGGCACTTTCGCTACCCTTGGGATAGCCGATCTTGCCATCGGACTCGCCTTCGGTCCAAACGGCAACTTATTCGTTGGCCAATATAGTTCCGGCAACGTGGTCCAATTCAATGGAAAGACCGGTGCGCTGATGGGCGTATTCGCTCAAGGAAACGGCATCACATATGCCGGGGCGATCGCATTCAGCCCGCAAGGCAACCTGATCGTGGCCAGTCATGGAAGCAGTCAAGTCCTGAGCTTCAACGGCGCCACCGGAGCATTCATCGGCTCAATCGGTGGAACGGTGGGCACGCCGCTCGGGCTTGCATTCAATTCCGCCGGCAATCTTTTTGTGACCTCTCCCGGCGAAGGAGTTCTGGAGTTTAATGGGAACACGGGAGCATCTGAGGGAACCTTTGTGACCATTACGCCTCCCTTAGTCGGCTATGCCCTCGCCTTCAATCCAAATGGAGGAAATTTGTTCGTAACGAGTGGTAGCGAAGTCCTTCAGTATGACGGCGTGACCGGCGCCAACGACGGAGTATTCGTCCAGGGCGGCCCCTTGAACCTAGCCACCTCCATTGTTTTTACGGCTTCAGTGCCCGAGCCATCGAGCTTTCTGCTCGTTGGGATTATACTTGTCGTTGTCGGAATTGGCGCCGGCTGGGGTAGAAGACGTTCTCGAATTCCGATCGGAGGGATTCAATTGACACCGTAGATTATACGATTCCCATCGAGCCGGTTATAATCTTATCCCAGGGAGAAACGAGCCCTGATCGAACATAGCGAAGAATTCAAGAAACCGCTGTACGATGACTCGGAGATTGCCATGTCCGAAGCCTCTCCGTTGATGGATAAGGCGGGCGGCAGAAACAAATCTACCCACATGAGGACTTCCTATGACGCAGATGTCTCGCACATGTCCACGGCTTTGCGTGGACATGTTTCGCAAGCCACAGCCGGTAGTTTCAAATCTGCCGCTCGCCTAAAGTTCTGGCGGAGGCGGGTTGGGACGACCCGGCGATGAATGTTTACGACGTCTACGCTCCCAAGGAGAACTCATGAAGCGCGGCGAGGTGGTCATCGTTGACTGGCCAACGATGCAACCCGATTAGACGCTCGCCTCTCTAAACTTTCGCCATCATCGCCTCCCAATCCACAGCCGTTAGCACGCGCAGCGAAACCCTCTCCAACTCCTCCAACGACGTAGTCGCCGCAATCATTGCTTCGGCGGCGGGCGATGCACCAAATCGGCGAGCCCCTTGACGAAGAATCAAGTCGCGGGCGGTAGTCAAAGGCCCTTCCTCTCGTTGGGCGGCGGTGTAGGCTGCCACGAAGCCATGTCCTTTGGCGGAGAGATAGTGGTGGGAATTATGGATAATCGGCAGCACGTCGCCTAAGGCACTGTGTGATTCTTCGAGACCGCAGATCAGGCCCATCGACCAGTAGACGGCGTCCCAGACGTTGGCGCGGGTCTCGGCGTTGGCCTGAAGCCGATCGAGGTTGGTCTTGATCATTTGCACGATCTCGGGCATGCGCTGCCGCGAGTCTTTGGTCAACGGGGCGAGTAGCATGGTGCCGATGCTTTTCGTTGCTTCTTCCGGGTCCATTTCCCAAGCCCGCCGAATGGTGTATTTGAAGACGCGCTTGACTTTTTTCTTATCGTCGAGTTGCTCGTAGCGGCCCGTCATGCCCGGCCCGTCGGCGGGAGGCCACATCAAGACCACGGCGACGATCGGCATCTTGCCGAACTTGCGTTCGATCTTGAGACTTTCCTCGAACAAATGGCCGTCGAGATTCGGTTGATACCACTTCTGAATTCGCAAATGAATGATCCCCTGCTTGCCGCCGGGCATCCCCGCCAGCGCGTGCGTGTCGATCGACGGGCCCGACTTTTCGAAATCCATTTCCAGGTCTTTGGTATATTCAGGCAAGCCCGGTGCCTTGGGCGGCACGACGACGCCTTGCAGCCAGCTCGTCCAATTCACGGCGTCAAGCAGGCGATCGGCGAGTCCTTCAAGAAGCTCGCCGGCGAATGCCTCGGCGAGGCCGTCGAGCGTCTCGCGTCCAAAGGCGTCGGCCCCGCCGAATTTGTGCTTGGCCTGGACGTTGAGAAGCCGCGCGAGCGTCGACGCCTTGGCTTCCGCCAGTCCGTATTCGCGCCCGGCGGCTTTGCCGCAATCTTCGACGGCCCGGCAAGTGGACGATTGCCGCCAGCCTTCATGTTTCTCCTCGGGCGCGGTCAAATTTGCTGTCACGGAAACCTCCGCCAAGTGAAAATCGGCAATAAATTCACGATCGGCAACCGTTGATAAAAGGATAGCAAAGTTAAGGTGTGCCAGCGATAAAAAAATGCATGATGTGAATGAACTGGATAACGATAAGCATACTCGCGGCGGCCGCGCAATTATTGCCGAAAGCCGCGCGAAAGCGCCTGCTGCCCGTGCCAATGCGCCATGAACGGCACGCCATATGCAACACATTTAAGAGGTGTGCTCGTCGGAACGAACCAGATCTTAGCCTTCGTGGAGATCAATATGCTGAAAAGTCTTCGTCGAATCTTGACGGCTGTCGCCGTGACGGCACTTGTAGCCGTGCCGTCGATGGTCACGGCGCAACCCCCGCCGCCCGTGCCGAGACCTGTGCCGGCCCCGCCTGCGGCCGAAGCACCCAAGGAATACCGCGTCAAGCAGATTCTGGGCACGAAAATGCACATTCAAGGAAACATCGCCATCGGCACGGTGGACGACATCGTATTCGGCGACGATGGACGAATCGAATACTTGCTCGTGCTCAACGATGGGAAATACGTTTCCGTACCGTGGAAGGCGGCGACCTTCAATTTCGAGAAGCAAGTCGCCGTGGTCAACATCACCCAGGAACAATACCGGGTGATCCCGAATTTCGGCCTCGGACTCTTCCCCCGGTTCTACGCGCCGGCTTATCGGGTCGAGACCTACAAGTACTATGGCTTGACCCCGGAGCAGGAACGCCGGGCCGAACAACGCGCTCCGTAATGACATGCGAAATGGCAATCAGCGAAAACCGGGAATTCGCGGCGTGACGCTGCGGTTCTCGGTTTTCTCGCGTTGATTGTAGGCTTCATCTCTGTGACTTTTTGCTTATCGCCATTCACTTTGATTTAAAGGTGCCATTATGCAGAACACCACAACGCAAATTAGCTCGACCCCGGACAGCAAGCGAACACCGATGGAGATACCGGCTATTGCGACCGAACCGCATCCGAGAGGCTCGATCGGCATTCCGGGCCTTGATGTGCTTCCCGAGTTGGATCCGAACGACCAACAGGGCGGTGCGACGAATGGAAAAGACGATGCGGATGAGTCAGCGGCTGATTCGGGCAGTAAGAAGAAGTCTTGATCGGAGGTCGTACAACCGTCTAAAACAGGTAGCCCATGTGGTCGAATCTCCGAATCTACTGAGGATAATCCTCAGTCAAACAGGCGCTTAACTGAAAACGGCTTTCAGTTAAACGGACGATTAATCGACGACTGTGCGAGCGCGACTGAGACCCGTTCTCAGTCAACTTGATCCGGCCGGCCGAATATCGGAAGCCGCTTCCGAAAATGGCCGTCCCTCGTTTTCTGGCATGGGCTGACTGAATATCGGAAGCCGCTTCCGAAAGTCGCCGCCCACAAGACTTGCTGGCCTGCTCCACTGAATATCGGAAGCGGCTTCCGATATTCAGTCGGGGACGCACTATTTATATTAGGTTCCATACCACAAGATGCTCTGCCTGCCACCTAAGACGAACGCTACTTCTTCGGTTTGCTCTTCTCTTCCAACTTATCGACCCACGGTCCCAACAGATCATCGCCGACCTTAAGCACCCACCAGTCGCCGACCGCGGAAAAGTTCAAAGCTTCGACTTTGGCCGCCTTCCCTGTCCCCGTGGTCAACGCGAGGAATCGATCCAGCGTGCGATTAACCGTGGCCCACTTCTCGACAATTCCACGGGCGGCGTCGCCGACCGGTTTGCCGTGGATCCACAGTTCCAGCGGCGCTTTCAACGTGAGATATTCTTTGGGGAGAACGGGAATGTCGGCGTCTTTCGGGCCGGGGCTGATCATGATAAATTCCTTGGTCCTGCTGATGTGCGTAATCCAGTCTTTGGTTTTTGGGGCCACCAAAGCGACCGTCTCTTGCAACGGCACGACTGCGTTCAAGCTTTTAACCAACAGTTCCGTTTGCCGATTGAAACTCGCCATGACTAGCGTTTTCGTGTCCTGCAACGAAATGGCGTCGGCAGCAGACTTATTTTGGTCAATCGCCTCGCATGCCTTTCTGAAAGCAATGCGGCCGATTAGCCCGCGCGGCGTGGCGATGCCATCGATGGTTGTCGAAGTCGTCGCCTTGATGGCCGCAGGCTCGGCGGTGAAGCGCAAGCCGTCGAAACGGATGGCCCGCTCCGCCACGAAATCCGTCGTCCCCGTGCTGTAGACGGCGACGGGACGGTGTGTCGCCACCGAATTGGTGACGGTCGTGCCCGTAAAATAGAACGTGAAAACAGTTTCCGGGTCCTCAATGTCCATATTGACGGTGGTCTGGCCCTTCGTGATCGACTGGCCGGTGACGTGAGCGCCGAACAGGCACCTGTCTACGGGCGCCATTTCTTCAATGGGCGGCAAGGCGTGCTTGCGGATGAATTCCCGCGAAATGCGAATCACGATGCGCGTTTTCGTCAGCTCGTCCTTCGGTTGCTCCGCGTTGCTGAACGCCGTGAGCCCGAGAATCCCGATAAGCGCCAATAATTGGATTGACTTAAAGTTGCTTCCCTTCATGACATGTCCCTTCATGGTGTCGAATGATTAACTCGGCCGTCCGTATTGCGGACGCATTTGATATGCCCGACGTGCAAACGCACGTTAGCTGATGATGGTTGAGCGCAATAACCTTTCGCAAATGCCGTGCCGCTGTGGCCGGCGCTGCGCCCGCTAGCGGATCGGTTTGTGAGGGCCGACGCGAGTTCTCGGACCGTCGCGCGAGCCGTATTCGCGAACCGCTACCATTTGCAATTCGACGGTTCGCCCCATAGCGGCGGCGGGCTTTTCCAGAAAACTGTCGGGCGTCGCATAGGCTTGAAGCATCGCGTCGATTCGCCGGCGCAGAGCGTCGTCGAGCCCACAAGCCTCGGCAATGAAATCGGCGCGCTCGATCGGCGACGCCAGGTCGAGGTCCCCAGCCCGTGCCTAATTCCGCAATCACGCTGGCCCCTGCCAATCCACCCGCAGCACCATCGGCTGCCGAGCGTTCGGACAGTTCTCCCACTGTAATTTGCTTCCCCGTCGCCAGCGATTGGCCCACGTGCATGGCGCTGTTGAGGCCAGCGCCGACTCCCGCCGTGCCCAATGCGCCCGCTCCCAATACCGACCCCAATCCCGCTGTCGCGATTGCCACCAGCAGCGAATGTCTCGCCGGGCTCACTCCGGCGGCCTGCCCGATGATGTGCTGACGATCTCGCTGGCGAACCCTTATGTCAACAATTCGCGGCATTAGGGGATCGAGTGCATC
>Ga0206953_1036_pt2 | contig 28271 bp, 18 predicted proteins | sample Alteio_BWOrgHeat_36_FD_152977 | JGI IMG/M metagenome (GOLD analysis project Ga0206953, IMG submission 152977) | Enriched cells from forest soil in Barre Woods Harvard Forest LTER site, Petersham, Massachusetts, United States -... | ecosystem: Environmental > Terrestrial > Soil > Temperate forest >...
GGTGACGGTGCCGAGCGGCGCGGCGACGGGGAACGTAGTGGTTTTTGCCAGCGGCGTGAACAGCAATGGCGTGAATTTCACGGTAACCCCGGCGATCACCAGCCTCTCGATCACAACCGGAGCGGTGGGGGCGGCTGTCACGATCACTGGAACGACTTTCGGTTCCACGCAGGGCACAGTTTCGTTCAACGGCACGGCTGCGACCGTGGGCAGCTGGAGTGCCACGAGCATTGCCGTGACGGTGCCGAGCGGCGCAGCCACGGGGAACGTGGTGGTGTCTGCGAGCGGGCTGAACAGCAACGGAGTGAGCTTCACGGTCGTTCCGGCGCCAAGCATCACCGGCTTATCGATCACGACGGGTGCGGTGGGCGCAACGGTCACGGTCACTGGGACGAACTTTGGGTCAGCACAGGGCAGCGGCACGGTTTCGTTCAATGGGGCAGCGGCCACGGTGGGCAGCTGGAGCGCCACGAGCATTGGGGTGACAGTGCCAAGCGGAGCGACGACGGGCAACGTGGTGGTATTCGCAAGCGGAGTGAACAGCAATGGGATGAGCTTCACCGTCGTGCCTGCGCCCAGCATCACCAGTTTGTCGATCACGACAGGAGCTGTGGGCGCAGCAGTCACGATCACCGGGACGAACTTTGGCTCGACGCAAGGCACCGTTTCGTTCAACGGCACGGCTGCGAGCGTGGGCAGCTGGAGTGCCACGAGCATAGGGGTGACGGTGCCGAGCGGCGCGGCGACGGGGAACGTAGTGGTTTTTGCCAGCGGCGTGAACAGCAATGGCGTGAATTTCACGGTAACCCCGGCGATCACCAGCCTCTCGATCACAACCGGAGCGGTGGGGGCGGCTGTCACGATCACTGGAACGACTTTCGGTTCCACGCAGGGCACAGTTTCGTTCAACGGCACGGCTGCGACCGTGGGCAGCTGGAGTGCCACGAGCATTGCCGTGACGGTGCCGAGCGGCGCAGCCACGGGGAACGTGGTGGTGTCTGCGAGCGGGCTGAACAGCAACGGAGTGAGCTTCACGGTCGTTCCGGCGCCAAGCATCACCGGCTTATCGATCACGACGGGTGCGGTGGGCGCAACGGTCACGGTCACTGGGACGAACTTTGGGTCAGCACAGGGCAGCGGCACGGTTTCGTTCAATGGGGCAGCGGCCACGGTGGGCAGCTGGAGCGCCACGAGCATTGGGGTGACAGTGCCAAGCGGAGCGACGACGGGCAACGTGGTGGTATTCGCAAGCGGAGTGAACAGCAATGGGATGAGCTTCACCGTCGTGCCTGCGCCCAGCATCACCAGTTTGTCGATCACGACAGGAGCTGTGGGCGCAGCAGTCACGATCACCGGGACGAACTTTGGCTCGACGCAAGGCACCGTTTCGTTCAACGGCACGGCTGCGAGCGTGGGCAGCTGGAGTGCCACGAGCATAGGGGTGACGGTGCCGAGCGGCGCGGCGACGGGGAACGTAGTGGTTTTTGCCAGCGGCGTGAACAGCAATGGGGTTAGCTTCACGGTGCTTCCCGCGCCCAGCATCACGAGCCTATCGCCAACGACGGATGCAGTGGGAGCGGCGGTCACGATCACCGGGACGAACTTTGGCTCGACTCAGGGTAGCGGCACGGTCAAGTTCAATGGAATTCCGGCGAGCGTCACGAGTTGGAGCGCCACGAGCATTGGCGTCGCGGTGCCAAGCGGAGCGACCACGGGCAACGTGGTCGTGTTTGCCAGCGGCGTCAACAGCAACGGGGTGAGCTTCACAGTCATTGGCACGCCAACCATCACAAGCCTCTCAATTACAACGGGCGCAGTGGGAGTGGCGGTAACGATTACCGGTACGAATTTTGGCTCGACTCAGGGCAGCGGCACGGTTTCGTTCAACGGCACGGCGGCTACGGTAAGCAGCTGGAGTGCCACAAGCATAGCGGTGACGGTGCCCAGCGGGGCTACGTCCGGGAACGTGGTGGTCTTCGCAAGCGGGGTGAACAGCAATGGAGTGGGCTTCACCGTGCTTAGCATTTTCTCCTACAGCCGCACGATTACGATCGACCATACTAAGGTCCCCAACACCGATCAAACCAATTTCCCTCTCCTATTCTCGGGCACGTATTCGGATCTCGCTACGACCACTAATGGAGGCGCAGTAACGAATTCGAATGGCTACGACATCATCTTCACCTCTGATCCTTACGGCACAAACATTCTTCCCTTTGAACAGGAGAGCTATAACCCAACTACTGGTGCGGTCATTTATTGGATCCAGGTCCCAACTGTCTCGCACACATCGGATACCGTCATCTATTTGTTCTACGGCAATTCCTCTATCGCGGCCAATCAGTCCAACAAGAATGGCGTTTGGGACAGTAATTATCTTGGGGTGTGGCACCTGGATGAAACCTCTGGGCACCAACAAGACTCCACTGCCAACGGCAACACGGCAACAGCGGCCAGTGTAACGACCGAGGGATCTGCCACGGGTCAAATCGGCGGCAGCGATCAGTTCAATTCCTCTCATCCCGACCATGTGGATCTGCCAAATATCGTTGTGAGTTCAGCATTCACTATCGAAGCCTGGATCTACCCGACCGCGTACGTAGATGTTGCTCGGATTGTTGCGAAAGCATACAGCAGCAACACAGCGCCATGGGTCGACTACTCGCTGAGTATGGATTTAGCCTCTACGCACAAGGTCGATGTTTCTTTCGACGACAACGGTACGGACATTGGATTGGGCTCAAACGGCACGGTTCCTCTGAACCAATGGACGCACCTCGTGGGAACGTATGACGGCTCCAATCTACGGTTGTTCCTCAACGGCGCATCGGACAACAGCATGGCTGCTTCCGGTCCGGTCGCCTCCGTCTCCCAGACGACAGAGATTGGCTATAACAATGTGTATGGACCCCAATCGTTCACGGGCAAGATCGATGAAGTCCGGATCAGCGCAACGGCTCGCTCCGCTGATTGGATTGCAACTGAATATAACAATCAGAGTTCGCCTGCGACTTTTTCCTCTACGAGCATGGCCACATCGTATAGCGGACCCGAGATTACGACCCTCTCTCCAAGCTCCGGGGACATCGGCACTTGGGTCACAATAACAGGAACAAATTTCGGCTCGTCTCAAGGCTCCAGCACGGTGACTTTTGGCGGCGCCGCCGCGACTGTCATGAATTGGGAATCCACGGAAATTCTGGCCGTCGTGCCAAACGCAGCGATATCAGGAAACATGGTAGTCACAGTAGCGAGTCAACCAAGTAATGGTGCGCCTTTCACTGTGACCGGCGGTGGCGTGTGGACGAACGGATACGGTTACCGACGTGCCATAACGATTGATCACACCAAGGTACCCAATACCGATCAACAGAACTTCCCCATGCTCTTTTCTGGTACGTACGCCTATTTAGCCACGACGAATAACGGAGGCGGGGTCACAAACTCGAACGGTTACGACGTCACATTTGCTTTAGACGCTGCCGGCACGATGCCCCTCCCCTTTGAGCGAGACAGCTACAACGCTTCTACCGGAGCGGTAAATTATTGGGTCCAGGTTCCGTCACTGTCACACGTCTCGGATACTGTGATTTTCCTATTCTTTGGCAATTCCGCGATTACAACCGATCAATCGAATAGGAATGGCACGTGGGACAGCAAATACAAGGGAGTTTGGCATCTGTCGAACGGAACAACCCTAACCGCGAACGATTCGACCAGCAATGCGAACAACGGAACGATCAATGGGCCTACGGCTACAGCGGGATTCTTCGATGGAGGAGCGAATTTCATTCATTACAATTCCCAATACATAGCGACCGCGGACAGCTCTGGCCTAAAACCCCCGAATCTCACTTTTTCATTTTGGATGAACCGCGCGGGACCTCAGGAGCGATACGCACATACCATTCAAAAAGGGTTGGGGTCCGGTCCGCCATATGGGTCCTATCTTTTTTGGCTAAATGATTCCGGCTCAGATAGCAGCGAAGGATCACTCAGTGTTGGTACTACTGACGCTATAGCTAACACAGTGACATTTCCAAGCGGATCATTTTCGGGCGGGGTTTGGTACTACGTCGTGGGAACGTTCAATTCGTCGACGAGAGTTGTAACCGCTTACAAGAATGGCCAGTCGGTGGGAACCGCAACGGCAGCGGTCGGAACGATTTCTTACGATACAACAGGGCTAGGGTTTGGACGTCAGGCGACGTTCGGCCAGTATTTTAATGGTGTTTTGGACGAGATTAGGGTCGAAAGTACAGACCGCTCGGCAGATTGGATCGCTGCTGAGTACACCAATCAAAGTTCGCCCTGGGCATTTTATGACGACGGAGGCCCTGCGATTCTCAGCATGTCTCCGGCCTCCGGCTACTTTGGCACTTCCGTCACAATAACCGGGAGGCATTTCGGCGCAACTCAGGGGCCTAGCTTCGTGACCTTTAACGGCGCCTTAGCGAACATAACGAATTGGAGCGACACGAGTCTGGTGGTTACGGTCCCACCCGGAGCGGCCTCAGGAAATATGGTGGTCACCGTTTCTCAGGACTCAACCAACGGAATGTACTTCCAGGTATTTCCAACATCCTGGTCCGATCAAGATATAGGTAGTGTGGGCCTGGTTGGCACTGCGAGCTACGGTAACGACAAGTTCACAGTAAACGGAGACGGATCGCAACTCTGGGGTACTGCCGACGCATTCAATTTCACTTATCAATCGCTCTCCGGTGACGGAGCTATTGTGGCGCGGCTGGCCAGTTTGCAGGGCGGCAGTCTGTTGCATGGTGCCGGCGTAATGATCCGAGAGACGCTTGCCACAGGCTCGACGTACGCAGCGGTAAATTACACCAATAACGGATTTGGTGCCTGGTACGCCTATTTAAATTACCGAACCAGCTCAAGTGGAAGCACATCGCAGCAACAAGGTCCCAATGTTCCCAGCCCACCTCTTTGGATGAAGTTGGTGCGCAGCGGGAGCACGTTCACGGCATATACATCAACCAACGGCGTGGATTGGACGCAGCTGGGAACCAGTGTAACCATCTCAATGGCAACGAACGTTTACGTCGGCTTGTTCGTTAACAGTGGCGATACAACGACGCTTGCGACGGGGACTTTTGACAATGTCTCGGTAAGTCAAAGCTCGGCGCCCGCGCCCATCATCAGTAGTATTTCTGGAACTACCGGAGCAGTAGGCAGCCAAGTCGTCATCGGCGGCTCAGGATTTGGAGCGACTCAAGGAAGCGGTGCCGTTCTCCTGAACGGATCAGTTGTGATGATCAATTCCTGGAGCGCCACATCGATTACGATCACGATTCCTTCAGGAGCGACTTCGGGCTACTTGGTGGTTTCGGTCGCGCCTGAAATGGACAGCAACCCTGTCTTTTTCACGGTGACTTCGCAACCAATCCCTTCTCCGTGGTTGGATTCTGACGTGGGACAAGTGACTCGGACGGGTAGCGCCAGCTACGCGAATGGAGCGTTCACGGTCAACGGCGAAGGTGTTGGGATAGGGGGCACCACCGATGGATTCCACTTCGTCTATCAAGCCTTATCGGGCGATGGCGCGATTGTCGCGCGAATCAGCGGGTTTTCGGCCGCTTCCAACAGCGCGACAGCAGGCGTAATGATTCGAGAGACGCTCACGCAAGGCTCTACTCATGCAGATGAAGATCGCGCCAACAACGGAAGTGGCTACTACTACTGTTATTTTGTGAATCGACCGACGACGGGCGGCAGCACGTCCTTCCAGCAGGGTCCAAGCGCTTTTAGCCTACCCGTTTGGGTTAAGGTAACGCGCAGCGGGAACACCTTCACGGGCTATACCTCAAGCGACGGTGTGTTCTGGACGCAGAATGGGACGAGCCAGACGATTAGTATGGCAACAAATGTTTACATCGGACTTATGGTCGGTAGCGGCACGACCGGCGTGATCGCGACAGGTACATTCGACGGCGTGACGATGACACCAGGACCGCCTGCATCGACGCCGGTGATCACGAGTGTGACTCCGACGTCAGGCGGAATCGGAACGCAGGTAACCGTGACCGGCCAGCTGCTCGGAACGACGCAAGGAACGAGCAACGTGTACTTTAATGGTGCAGCAGCGACCTCAATCAGCAGTTGGAGCAGTACGCAAATCGTCGCCTCGGTGCCCTCGTCCGCGAGTACAGGTCCCATCACGGTCGTCGTGAACGGTGTTGGAAGCAACCGGGACTTTACCTTTAACTTCTACAACCCTGTCATATCCAATCTGCAGCCGCCCGCAGCCCCCATTGGAGGAAATGTCACGATCAATGGCTCCGGCTTCGGAGCGTATCAAGGCAGCAGCACGGTTCAGTTCAACGCTTTGACGGCGCAGGTGCGGTCGTGGAGTGACACGAGCGTTACGATTATCGTTCCAACGAACGCGACGAGCGGCCCCATTACTGTCACCGTGGGCGGTTTTGTCAGCAATTCCGCGCAATTCACCGTGATTGAAGCGATCTCGATCACCAGCATCGCTCCGACTTCTGGCCCAATCGGCACCTCCGTGACTATTTCCGGGACAGGGTTTGGCTCCACACAAAGCAACAGCGCGCTAGGGTTCTATTATGAGGGTGCGCCGCCCAGCATCACGAGCTGGAGCGACACGTCGATTGTGGCCGTCGTGCCCGCCGGGATCACCACGGGCCCGGTTTCCGCCAATGTCGCCGGTAATAGTGCGCAGGGACCCGTATTCACGCTTACCTCCTCAGTTACGCTGACCGACTCGCTGAGTCATACATCGACATACGCTTCCGCGGTGGTGGGAGGAAGATGGCTGCTCACTGATTCGCAAGGATCGGGATGCTCGACGTGCAATGTGCGGGGCAACACTCATGCCAGCTTGGACGCCGTGGGCAATGTCGTTGCCTCAACTGATCCGATGGGGAACGTCACGACGAATACTTACTATTCCACAAACGACTTGCATACCCAGACCAAGCCAGTGGATTCCACGCACAACGCAACCACTTCCTACACATACAACAACTTTGGCGAAGTGCTGACCGTGACTGATGCCCTCGGGCATGTCACCACGAACTACTACGACCCGAACAACGGCAATCTCATCTCGGTCACTACTCCCGCACCCGATGGCAACACGGCAGCCAGCGTTACGCAATTTGGCTACAACTCGCTGGGCGAGCTGACGACGATTACCGATCCGCTGACCAATGTCACGACCATGACCTACACCCCGGCGGGACTGGTCGCCACCATCAGGGATGCGCAGAATCACGTCACGACTTATGGCTATGACCCGCATGGGAACAGAACCTCAGTGAAGGATGCCAACAATCAGACGACCACATTTGAATATGACCTAGGCGATCGGTTGAAGAAAATCACATATCCCGACAGCACGACCATGTCGTTCGTCTACGATTATCGCGGGCGACGGACTTCTGTCACGGATCAGAACAGCAAGACCACGACCTACGCCTATGACGATGCCGACCGGCTGACCAGCGTCACTGATGCGGCGACCCACACCACCGCGTATAGCTACGACACAGAAGACAATCTGGTCACGATTACCGATGCCAATACGCACTCGACCTTCTTCACCCCCGACGCTTTTGGCCGAGTCACGAACGCCAATTTCCCGAATTCTCAATCGGAAACCTACGGCTACGATGCCAATAACAACCTGACCAGCAAGATGGATCGGAAGGGCCAGACGATTACTTATGTCTATGACGACCTGAACCGGCTCACATCGAAGACTTACCCCGACACGACCAGCGTGGCATACATCTACGATCTGGTTGGCAAAGTGATGCAGGTGAACGATCCGACCGGGACGTATGCCTTCGCTTACGACAATATGGAGCGGCTGACCGGGACCACCACGAGCTACAGCTTCCTGACGAGCCGAAACTTCACCACGAGCTACTCGTACGACGCGGCATCGAATCGCAGCGGCTTCACTGATCCCGAAGGCGGCACGACCGGATATACCTACGACACGCTGAACCGGCTGACAACACTGGCCCCGCCATCAGCATTCGGAAGCGGTTCGTTTGGCTTCGGCTACGATGCGCTGAGCCGGCGTACGCAGATGACGCGGCCAAACAACGTCGCCACAAACTACACCTACGACAATCTCTCGCACCTATTGAGCGTGTTGCACCAGGTGGGCGCGAGTACTATTGACGGCGCCAGTTACGGCCTCGATAATGCCGGTAATCGAAACTCGAAGACCGACTGGCAGGCCAGCGTGACCTCGAACTACACTTACGATCAAGTCTACGAATTGACGCAGGTCACGCAGGGAAATAACACGACCGAGAGCTACAGCTACGATCCCGTGGGCAACCGGCTTGCGTCGCTCGGAGTGGCCTCGTACACCACGAATAATTCAAATGAGCTGACAGCGACATCGGCGGCCAGCTACACCTACGACAACAACGACAACACGCTGACGAAGACGGATTCGACTGGCACGACGACCTACGCCTGGGATTTCGAGAATCGGCTCACCTCGGTAACTCTGCCCGGCTCCGGCGGGACCGTGACGTTCAAGTACGATCCACTTGGGCGAAGGATCGAGAAATCTTCCTCCACAGCAACGAGCGTCTTCGCCTACGACGGCGAGAACCTCATCGAGGAAACCAACTCTTCCGGGACTGTGGTTGCCCGCTATACCCAGACACAGGACATCGACGAACCACTGGCGATGCTGCGCAGCAGCGCGACGAGTTACTACAACGCTGACGGTCTCGGTTCGATCACGTCGCTGACGAACTCATCGGGCGCTGCAGCAGAGACATACACCTACGATTCATTCGGAAAGGTCACGGCCTCCAGCGGCTCGCTCGTGAATCCGTTCCAATACACGGGCCGCGAATCCGACCCAGAAACAGGCCTGTATTACTACCGAGCCAGATACTACGATCCGGCAGTAGGCAAGTTCCTCAGCGAAGATCCTACTGGATTCGATGGTGGCAGTAATTTTTACAGATACGCTGCCAACAGCCCAACGAATTTTATCGATCCCTTAGGGTTGGCCGAATGTGTGTATTCGGTGGCGCAGCACACGATGGTCTGTACCTCCAGCAATGCGCCTCCGCCAGTTGGACCTCAGTGGCAAGTGCAACTTGGCCCGAACGGAGTTGGGTCCGGCGCAGGCACATGTAGCAATAACGACAGTTGTGTGAACTCGCGAGCCCAGGGCCCGATTACGCCTGGCAAATACAGAATGAACTCCGATACAAGACCTGAGCACCAAGGTTGGGGACTCTACCGACTAGAGCCTTGGCCGCATCATTGGTACGACGGGCTGCTCTATGATCTACACGTGACGCGAGGCGGATTCGAGCTTCACGTAGGTTCAATTACCTTCGGCTGTATCAATGCCGACAAAACGAATCCAGATGCGGTGAATCAGTATCACGCGCTCCAGTACCTGCTCCAAGCACAGGACGGCAATAATTACCTCACGGTTGTGCCGTAGGAAAGGGAGTTTAGGATGCGTTCGCTCAAGGGTCGCTTTATGGCTGCGCTGGCAGGGGGGCCGCTGCTTCTGGTGACACTCGTCGAGGCGTATTTTCAGAGCTTTGGTTTTTACAAGGAACACTACCTTATCCCCATGGAAAAGTATGGGGTTCTGACGCCGCTTCGCTGGCAAGATATCGCGTTTCTAATCGTGTTTTGGCTTTTGGCGGTAGCGCTTTTCTATGTGTCGTATCGTCTTCTGAGGTACGCCTTTCGTCGTGGGTCTACTGTAACCGCCTAAGTTCGTCATCTGCGAGTGTTCGTCGGCGGTTACCCAGAGCGCTGTGTAGTGCTTTTCGGGGCGGCGTCTTCGACGCCGGGAGGGGTATGACACGTCACCCCAAGTTGGGCGCTGTAGAGCGCCGGACGGCGCTCTCGGTTAACTTCCTCACGTCGCGCCAGTATCTTCAAGTACGATCCCCTCGGTAGAAGAATCAACAAATCATCCTCCAGCGGCACCAGTGTCTATGCCTACGATGGGGATAATGCAATCGAGGAGACGAACTCAATAGGCGGAGTCGTCGCGCGCTATTCCCAGGGACTCAACACCGACGATCCGCTGGCGATGCGGCGCTCCTCGGCTACAAGTTTTTATCAAGAGGACGGGCTGGGCTCAGTCACGTCACTGAGCAACGGTGCAGGTGCGCTGGCGCAAACCTACAGCTTCGATTCGTTCGGCAAGACTACGCCGACTGGCGGCCTCGTGAATCCGTTACAATACACGGGCCGCGAATTCGACTCCGAGACCGGACTCTACTTTTACAGGGCCAGATACTACGATCCGAATGCGGGAAGGTTCCTCAGTGAAGATCCAATTGAATTCGCAGGCGGTAGCAACTTTTATGCCTACGCCTTAAACAGACCAGCAATCCTAGTTGATCCGTCTGGCTTGGACGGTCATACGTGGGGACCAATTACTTGGTATACCAACCAGAAGGGCACGAGTCCGACTGAGATCAAAGCGGAAAAAGCTCACGAGGCCCAACACCGCTGTGATTTCTGGAACGGAAATGTGTTCACGAAACCCTGCGAATTTCTTGAGTCTCGTGGGTTCGCTGCCGAAATACCGAAACTGCAACAGCGACTTGACGACCTAAGGAAACAAAAGACCCTGACCCCTGCCGAGATACATGAGACAACAGCTCGTGGATGAACTGTCTCTGGCGCAGGGGATGTCAGACCCCAAGGGCGTCATGATTCACTACTACTGCAATCCGCCGGGTAAGTAGCCGCTACAGATTGGGGGCCGACTAGTGGACGCGATGAAGACTTTCTTACCAGTAATTGAATCGGGACCATGCGTCTGGGAAAGGCGTCAATGAGGACAGGAAAGAAGACAATCCTTCTCGTCGTTTTGGGACTCTTGGAAGTAGTTTTCGTCTTGGGTTCTCGCGTCCAACATTCCTCGCCGCTCGGCTGACGTGGAAGCCTTTCGGCAGTATCAGAATGTACCGACCGCTGAAAACCATGAACTCTGGATGAAAGAACGGCAAGTAACCCAAAATGAAGTAAAGTGGAGAAAGTACTCGGGAGCCTTCCTGAGCCTCGGGAACCTCCTTCTGATTGGATGGCTGGCTCGGAGGCGTCCAGTCCAATCCGCGCCGCTTGGATCAGCTTCTGGCGTTTCGCCTTCTTGATGTGCGATGCCCCCCCGACTATGCCCACCAAATGGAATTTAAGCTGCTTTCTGATCAGGCGACGACTCGGTCGGTCAGTGCGTAAGGGATGCCTTACCCAATTCGACCCAACTAGGTTCATGCCATCCTCTCGGGCCGCACTCCGTTACTCTAAGCAAGATCGGCCAGAGAATAACGTTACGTGCGTATGTTACGTTACGGGGCGGAGCTTCTATTCTGATTCAAAGTAGGGCGACTCAAAGTAATCGGGAATCTTTGTGCCACAATTGCGACAACTATTGTTAAGCGCTGGACCCTGATATCCGCAGGAGCACTCTATATAGAATTCGCACCGAATAATGTGGTGACCTAGCTTTTCTTTTCTTCTCTCCTGCTCGCAAATGTCTCGCGAGCGACGTGGGCTGACACTGCCCCACGCGGCCAGCGAGTCGGCTAGAAAATTGATCTGCTGCTGTGGTCTTTTTTTCGGGAATTTTGGATCGCGAAGAATTTTCACAATCAGCGAACGGATACCAGGTCTATCGAATTCATTGCGCCAATACTGACCGGCCGAATCCAACGCCTTGAGCACATCTTCTTCTGCCTGCGCGCGGATTAGATCTTCTCCGGCAATGTTCCAAATCTGGCCGAACTGGAGTCTGAGGTTATAGCTGCGGCCTGCCACTTCTGAGGCTCTTACCCGGTATGGTCGCCCTACCGGTCTTTTTTGAAAAAACGTGTCAAGTCCTTTTTGAGGGCTTTTAGAGCCATTCTTTGGCATTTCCTGAATCCTTCATTTCTGCGGAACTCCCCAGCTATCTCGAAAAAGTTTTGCGGAGGCTTCCCGGAAAATGTACCAGAATTATGCGGAAGTGCCACCTCCTAAGTACCAGTGTTTTCAGCCGCCTCCCACAAATGCTCATATAACAGGGGTTAGTATTGGGTCGCGGCAAGAGTAATTCTGCGGAGGTTCGCGAGAAATGGCGCTCTCACATGAAAAGCGAATGTTTCCATGTCCTATTTGCGGCGTAGCAACCGACGTTCGGATAACGATAAAAGACAAACCGTACATAACGTGCGATCCCTGCGGCGTACAAGTGTTTATACGCGGCCCCGCCGGGATCAGTGCCTTCAACCGCTTAGTCGCACGTGGCGAAACGATTATGGAGGCGCTGTCGGAAATGGAAGAGCGATATCACCTGACGTGCCGGAGGTGCGGAACCACGTTTTGGGCCGAGCCGAAATTGGTGAAAACGAGCGTCTTCGATGGACATCTTCAGGGCTTCTGCTGCCCTAAATGCGATGAGGTGGTGCCATGGAAAACAACGAAGTAGGAATCACGGTTGTTGGAACAGTGCTGATAGCTGCGGCGCTCATTACGGCGATCCTGTTGTTTCTTTACGTGAAGAACCAAGCGGAGTCGGGAAAGTAAGTAGATCGTCGACTACAGTCTGAGGCTTTGCTTTTGAATCAAGACCCCAACAGCCCCGCAGCTCGCGTTCTCTTGCATTCGGAAGAGCGCGCGGATAATGTTGTCGCCGCGACGCCGTTTCGACAGAAAGGTCGGAAGTACATGTCGAAGCGGTCGGGGCAAGCAGGACAAGTGCTCTTGAGAAACAACAGGTGGATCGGCAGGTACTACGTTGATGTGCCGGGGGAGCTCAAGCGACAGCGGCGGGCTGTAGTCCTCGGATTTAAGAGCGAACTCACGAAGCCCGAAGCAAAGCTTAAACTCTTAACAATTATCACGGCAGAAGGCGTAAATACCCCCGAACACCTGGAACGGTCTCTCAAGCCGCTTAAGACCTTCAGCGACGTGGCGGACGCTTGGGAATCGAAGCGCCTTCCACAGTTGAAGGAAAGCACCCGCTATCTGGCACCAAAGCTCATTGCGAAGTATCTGCGTCCGTTTTTCGGCCGAATGCCAGTTGCCGAAATCAAGACTGGTAACGTTAATGACTGGATTTCGGGTTTGCAGAGCAATGAACTGGAGCCTAAAACCGTTCACAATCTTTGGAAGATGTTCCGAGCGATCATGAACTGGCACACGCAACAAAACGATGAGCCAGCGCGGAAGTGGTATCCCATACTTCCCGCGTTGCCTCACAATGAGCAGCGCTGGTTCACTCAGGAGGAAACCGGCCAGATTGTGAATGCAGCTAACGGGCAATACAAGGTGCTGTTTCACGTCGCCGCCGCGACGGGATTACGCGCGGGTGAATTATTCGGGTTGCACGTCGAAGACCTAGATTTGAATCGGCGTGTCATTCGTATCCGACGCTCCGTATGGCGGGGACGTGAAGTCACACCAAAAACTCAGAGAGGCTACCGCGACGTGTGGATTGATTCGGCCACTGCCCAGGTGTTGCAGGATTATCTTGGGCACCGAACATCCGGTCGAGTATTTCAAACGCGTTGTGGCACGCCCTTATCCGATCATGATGTACTTAGAGACGCGCTCTATCCAATTTGCGACAGTCTCAAGATTGAACGTGGCGGTATGCACGCGTTTCGTCATGGTCGCATAAGCCATCTACAACAGAATGGTGCTCCACCAGATTTCACGAAAAGGCAGGTGGGCCATTCCAGCCTGCGGACCACTAGTGGATATACGCATTTTGACGAGGCGTACGCCCGAGAAGTGGTCGAAAAGCTGGCACCTAAAGTTGCCTGATGGACTCACTGGGGAAGTTGGACTCAGTTGCAGCAAAGACTAAGCATCCGTAAGATGAATCAGTTGCGGTCTTCGAGAGGGCCGATTTCGATGGGCGTGTAGCTCAGTTGGCAGAGCACCTGCTTTGCAAGCAGGGGGTCGCGAGTTCGAGTCTCGCCACGTCCACCAGACTTCTTCTTCGTTTTCACTGAGTTACTTGCCCTTGTTAAGCCGCGAGCAATTTTGAACCCCGCCCAAAGCGCTGCAGCTGGAAAGGCTCAGCTTCAGAGCAAAAGGTACCCCCTTTCGCACACTTAATCATCGTACTTATGTAGACACTTACCCCTGGCTGATCGCGCGACTTGAGAGGAGAAGTGCGGACAGGTGCCAAGACTTCTCGGGAGAGGACAGCCTTTTCTTGTAGCCTACGTTGTTCTGAGGCTTCTCGTCTCTTCGTCTGCGTTACATTCCCAAACTCCGCCGCAATCGATCAATCCATCCGGGCAGAATCCTCCCGAGCAAACAACGGAGGATTACAATCAAAGACTCGAAGAATTGCGCAGATCACTGGCCTCAAATACGCCGGAGAGCCAAGTCGCTGACTATCGGATCGGCGCTCAGGATCTGCTTGAAATCAAGGTCTTCGAGGCAGCCGATTTGAACCGGTCCCTTCGTGTATCCGCAAGTGGCGAAATCTCTTTCCCGTTGTTCGGTTCGGTTCAAGCAGCCGGTCTGACCGCCCAAGAGCTCCAGGCGCTGCTGGAGTTCAAGCTTCATAAATACATGAAGGATCCTCATGTTGACGTTCTGGTGAGCTCGGTTGAGAGTCATCCGATATCGGTGGTAGGCGCGGTGAAGAAACCCGGAGTTTTTCAAGTGCGGGGCCTGAAGACTGTACTCGAAATGCTTTCTTCTGCGGAGGGTCTCGCTGATGACGCGGGCGACGATGTAATCATCATGCGAGGCGCCGGTCTGCGTACCGCTTTTGCACAGGGTAACAGCCAACAACAAGTGGGTAGTGGTCAGCCGTCACCAAGCGAAGCCACCCCAGCGCGAGATACCCCCAGCGCAAGCGACGATTTGAACGGGAGCACCAAAGAATCCGTCCGGGTGAATCTAAAGGACCTACTAGAGACAGGGAATCCTCGATTCAATGTGACCGTCTACCCGGGTGATATCGTCAACGTGCCCAAGTCTGGGATCGTCTATGTGGTTGGCGAGGTCAAGAAGCCAGGCGGATTTGTGCTCAAGAGCAACGAAAAAATGACGGTCCTAAAGGCGATGGCGCTTGCCGAAGGCCTGACGCCGACTTCCGTCAAAAATCGGGCGCGAATCATCCGCACAGACGCAGGGGGCACAGAGAAGGTCGAAATTCCCATTGATCTCGCGAAAATACTTGATGGCAAAGCTCCTGACCCGGACTTGAAACCCGCTGACATTGTCTTTATACCGAACAGCACAGGAAGGTATGCCGCTTACAAGGGCAGCGAGGCCGCTATCTCAGCCATAACTAGCTTGCTCGTCTTCCGCTGGTAATATGGACCAAACAAACAAAATTAGCCTCTACGATTCTCCGCCCGACACGCTAGAGAATCGCCGCGCACAGGGACACGCGCTACTTGAAGCCGACGAAATTCAAGAGGTGCCTGGCCTGCTGGAGTACTGGCGGATCGCCCGCAAGCGTCGCGCAACGATACTGACGATTGCCTTCGTCGTATTCACCATTGGACTTATCGCAACTCTCAAAGAAAAACCTGTCTACCGAGCTCGAGGACTGGTGGAAATTCAGACGGAGAATCCTGACGTTCCGACGCTGCAGGAGCTTTTTCAGGCGGAGAACATTTCGGACGCCTATCTCGAGACGCAGTATCGCATCCTGGAAAGCGAGAATCTGGCGCGGCGTGTGATTGCTCAACTCAAGCTCAGCCAGATTGCTGAGTTTGGTTCATCACCTTCACATTCGGCTGAAAACAGGCAAGACGAAGCCTCCGCGTCCCAAGTTTTCGCCGTGGCGCGCAGGAGCCCTCACCCCGCGGACATCGACAATGAAGTACTGAAGAAGTTCCAGGATCGGCTGGATATCGAACCGCTCAAGCGCAGTCGCCTCGTCGAGATCAGCTTCGAGTCCAATGATCCCAAGCTGGCAGCCCAGACAGTGAACACGCTCGCCGACACCTACATTCAGCAGAGTCTGGAAGTCCGCTGGGACGCTTCTCAGAAAGCTTCCGACTGGCTTTCCCAGCAATTGTCAGGCATGAAGGCGCAATTGGAGAAATCGGAGGACGAGCTGCAGGAATATGCTCGCAGCAACGGGCTGCTGTTCCTGGAGACGGACAAGGGAACCACAGAGAACATCGTCACTCAAAGACTTCGAGAGCTGCAGGAGGGCTTGACCAAGGCCCAGACGGACCGGTACCAAAAAGAGTCGCTTTATAATTTACTGGAGCGAGGTGATTTCGCGTCGCTGCCCGGCGTTATTGATAACAAGTTAATGCAGGACCTGACCGAAAGACTGGCCGAACTGAACCGCGAACGCTCGAGATTGTCGGCAATCTTCTATCCCGATTATCCGCAGGTGAAGGAGATTCAAAACCAAATCGATGAAACCCAAGAAATGTTGTCCGTAGAGCGCCAACGGGCCGCTTATGCCATTACCAATGACTATCACGCCGCCGTCGAGCGCGAGGATATGGTGCAGCGCGCCTTCAGGGAGCAACAAGGACAAGCGAATGTCATTGCCGAGAAATCGGTTCAGTACAACATCCTGAAGCGGGAAGCAGATACGAATAAGCAGTTGTACGTGGACCTTCTGGAGAAGCTAAAGGAGACAGGTGTGTCCACCAGCCTGAAAGCGGCGAACATCCGAGTCGTTGACCCAGCCTATCCTCCCAAAAAACCGGTTCGCCCTCGCATTCTGCTGAACTTGCCACTCGCTCTTGTATTAGGACTTGCTTTCGGGATCGGCGGCGCGTTCCTGCAGGAGTACCTCGACAATACCTTCAAGACGGCTGAAGAAATTGAGCGCTTCCTACACCTGGCGGTGCTGGCTTCGGTCCCTGCAGTTCAGTCTCCCAATGGCCACGGCGCCATCCACGGCCTTTACGAACGCGCTCGAATTCTAGGTAAAGACAAAGAAAAGTACCGGACGAGCCTGGCTCCGAGGTGGAACCGGATCGAGGGAAACGGACAGAATACCGACCTGGCCGAGGCTTTTCATGGATTGCGTACCTCAGTTCTGCTCTCGACCGCCAAGCGCCCCCCGAGGTCTCTCCTGGTAATGAGTGCGCAAGGGCGAGAAGGCAAAACAACCGTTGCGACGAACCTGGCTATTTCGCTGGCTCAACTGGAGGAACGCGTCCTGCTCATTGACGCGGATTTACGCCGGCCGAGTGTTCATGGTTTTTTTGGGGTAGCCAATTCCGCTGGTCTTGTTAACTATCTGACGGGTAACCAGGATTGGAGAAACCTGGTCTATCGACCCGGCCCGGCCGGCTTAGACGTGCTTCTTTGCGGCCCTGTGCCACCCAACCCGGCCGACTTGCTTTCGTCCGAGTTCATGCGCAACCTAATTCGCGACGCATCAAAGGAATACAAATTTGTGGTCCTGGATTCCCCGCCCCTCCTGAATCTGGCGGACAGCCGCATTCTAGCCACCCTGGTAGATGGCGTGATTCTCGTGGTTGGGGGCGGGATCACGCCACGCGATCTCGTCCATCGCGCCTATACTTCTGCGCTCGACGCAGGCGCCCACGTTCTCGGCGCGACGATCAACTTCGCCGACGCAAAGGCCGACTACTACTCATCGGCGTACCAGCAAGATACTGTTGAGAACCAGTAATGAGCGTTCGCGACTCTTAATTGCGTTAGAAGCCTCGAAAGAAGAGCCATGTCACGCTTGGTGGAAGTGCTGCTTATACTCGGGATCGGTCTTGCCGTTCTCGCATTTGGCGGTACTGAACCAGCATCTTTCGCCATCGTTGAAGTTCTCCTGCTGGGAGGATCGGCCTTGCTGCTCGCAAGACCGGGGACTGTCACGCTGAGCTGGTCGGCAAAGGCGCTTGTGGTCCCGGCTGCGATAGTCACCGTGATTCTTGTGCAGCTCTGCCCTCTTCCCATCCATTTGCTGGATCGATTCACGGGACGAGAAAGCCCAGCAACGGGGGCGCAACTGACCTCCTTGAGCATCGAACCCTACAGTACACGGGCACACCTTTTGATCGTTTTGGCTTGCGTGGCGGCCTTCTGCCTCGCTCAAATCGTCAGTCAGGATCGCAAGAGCAAGCGGCGCCTGATTATTTCCATTATCGCCCTTGGCTGTTTTGAGGCTTTCTATGGTTTGTTTCAGTACCTTACCGGCTGGCAGACGATTTTTGCTTATGTGAAGAAATATGATCTGGCGGAGGCGACTGGCACGTACATTAACCGCAATCACTATGCAGGCTTCCTCGAAATGGTCCTTCCTTTCAGCTTAGCGCTTGCATTTTACGAATACGTGAATCTCAGTCAAAATCGACGCCGGCGAAGCCCGGTGATAACGAAAATGATCACGCGAGCGAGTTTTCAGCGGCTGCTCTTTTGGCTGTCGATAACGATTGTGCTCTTCACCGGTATTGTTTTCTCCCGATCGCGAATGGGAATTATCGCAGGATGTGCGTCGCTACTCGTGATTTTTGGTCTCGCGGGAGCTTCTCGTTTCCGAATTCGCATCCTTATTCCTCTCTCTGCTACCTTTGTCATCCTCAGCTTTAGCCTTGCCGTTTGGATCGGTCCCGGGCCAATCGCAGAGAGGTTTCAAAGTGTTGGACAGGAGTACTCGCTGGGTGATCAGAGCCGGCTGTCCATCTGGCGAGACGATCTGAAGCTCATCCATCTTCATCCGTGGTTAGGAACCGGGCTCGGAACCTTTCCTATCGCCTTCACGACCGTACAGACGACTTTCCTGGGCCAGTTCGTCAATCATGCGCACAACGATTACCTGGAAATTGCCAGCGATCTGGGCATACCAGCGGCACTGGTGCTGTTTCCATCCGTCCTTTTCCTCCTTGTGCGTGCCGTGCGCTCCTTCCTCTTCGCAGAGGAGAATTTCGAACGAATGGTTGGCCTGGGATGCGCAGGAAGCATCGTGGCGCTGATGCTGCACGCCATGGCGGATTTCAATCTCTACATCCCCGCGAATGCGCTTGTGTTCTCGACGATTTCGGGCCTTGCCATGTCAGCACCACCGCGGAGTATGCACGCTCGGAGTCCGAAAAGTGGCAGGTAACTATCAGCTCATGCTGAAGCGGGCATTCGATATTGTCGCCGCGAGCTTAGGATTACTCGTCTCGATCCCGGGGTTCATTCTGATCGCCGTCGGCATATCTCTGGATTCTCCGGGTTCATTCCTTTTCACACTGCGGGCTGCGGGGCGAGGCGGAGGGGCCTTCGACCAATGGAAGTTTCGAACGATGAAGATGGACGCGAGACAATTGGGGCATCCTTTCGAGATCTCGGCCACGGATCCGCGCGTCACGCGAGTCGGACGCTTCCTGCGGCGATGGAGCATCGATGAACTGCCTCAGCTGTGGAATGTGCTCCGTGGGGAAATGAGCCTGGTCGGGCCGCGCCCGGCGTTTGTCGAGGTCGCTAGACGTTATCCGCCTCTGGAAGCACGCCGCCTGCTGATGCGTCCCGGTCTTACAGGATTGGCGCAAATACATGGCCGCAACCTGCTGCCCTGGCCGCAAAGGGTGGCTTACGATATTGCCTATATCGAGCATTACTCGCTTTGGATGGATTTCAGGATTCTGGCTCGTACCATTCCGGTGGTGGTGCGAGGCGAAGGTGTTTATGGACCAGACGGAAAAGTCAGAATGCATGAGTTGGTTCGAACTCCAGAGACATGCGACGCAACAAACACCGAGTAATCGTTTGGGGGGCGGGAGGCCACGGTAAAGTGACCGTCGACGCCTTGCTGGCGTGCGATTGTTGGGACGTTGTCGGAATCCTGGACGACGACAGTGCGAAGGGCGGAGCCAAAATTCTTGGCGTACCCGTGTTCGATACCTCCGGAGACTTCTCTAAGCTGGTCAGCAAGTTGCGAGCCGAGGGCATGGCCATAGGGATTGGCGATAACTACGTGCGCGACAAGAAATTTCGGTACGTTCGAGCCAGAGGCCTGAAGCTGGTGAACGTGATCCACCCGAGCGCGCACGTCTCTCGTTTTGTGACCTTGGGGGAAGGAGTAACCATCCTGGCGGGGGCCACAATCAACCCGGGCACCGTCATCGAAGACAATGTTTGCGTGAACACCGCCGCATCGGTCGATCACGACAATTATCTGGAGAAGAATTGCCACATCTTCCCGAACGCAACCCTTACGGGGACGGTTCGTGTAGGACAGTTCGTCTGTGTCGGTTCCGGCGCGGTGGTGGCGCCCAATTTGACCCTCCGAAAACACGCATACGTAGCTGCAGGGGCGGTTGTCGTCAAAGAAGTTCCGGAAGGTGTCATCGTTGCGGGGGTCCCGGCAACCGAAATCGGCCACCAACAAAAACGGCCTGAATGGTAGGAGCGTTCTTGCAGAAGGCCTCGATCGGTACCGCTGACTTTCAATCTCGCGAGAGCGCCCTGTCGTTGGCGCCGTAAGTGTGTTCTTCGGGCGAGTGCTTGCGTCTCATTCTCAGCGGGAGTCTATCCGACGCAGCGAATACAAAGAAAGAGATCAAAGCTCCTTGCGTCGCAGCAAAAAATACCAGCACGTCACTGTCGCACAAAAGAGCCTCAACAAACATCAAAGTGAAGAACGGAGCCAGAAGCATGCGGGCGTCCAGCCTATGCCAGCCCTGCAGCTTTCGCCGGTAATAACCGAGCAGCGCGCCATAGACGCCGAAAATCGGTGCCACACCAAGAGGGCCGAAGTTCAATAAGGCTTCCCCACTGAGGCCATAGAGTCTGCTCGAAAGGTTTTGCGCTGACTTGCCCAGCAAAGCCTCGCTGCCTGCATCCACACGGTAGTACGGGCGATCCGGCCAAAAATACCGAGGGATCAGGATCGTCAATGCCGCGGCGTAGGTGAGTCCCCACCGATAGTGGTAATCTCCCGGATCTTTGACGAGGTTGTGAAGGATCAGCGCGTTGGAATCGGCCCGCGCCAGATCACCTAACAAGAGGTACTTGAAATCCCGGTCGTAACCTCTCGGTTGGAGCCACATGGCCGGCGTCCGTAGAATCTCGAATCCCACGCGGCCGCGCTCCTTGTAGAATCCATAGAAATACGCAAACGCTATGAGGGAAATCGCCCCGATTGCCATCATCACTCGTGGCAACTTGCGGAAGCGGTAGTGGACCAGGCCCGCCATCCAAAACAGAGCCGCAACAGTTGCGACGCGACTTCCATACCAACCCAGAATCAGAAAGTGGCCGATCCCAGCAGCGCTGAGCAGGAGCATGCCCGTGGTCAGATGACGCCGGGCCTTTCTTTGGCGGTCTGTCAACGTAAAAACAACGATGATGAACGACAAAACAGCTAGCGGCCAGGCGAGAACTAATAGCCAGCCCTTTCCGACGAAAGCCACCTGGTTTTCCTCGTAGGCCTGGATCAAACCGGAGATCCCCTCCAGTTGCCACAGGAAAACGGCCAATCCGAAAGTCGAGCAAACGAGTGCAGTAGCAAATAACGGATAGAACTTCTTTCGATTGATCTCCCACGGGATCGACGGAGACACGGCCGCGCCAAACGCACGGTCATGAGCAAAACGATAAACAAGCAGGCCCGAGGCGTTCAAACAAGCCATTCCGCCAAGCCAGGTCCGCCAATCTCCGAAGAGAGTCAGATCGCCTTCTCCATAAGTGTTCCAAAGCACATGCAAAAGGGGGGCGAGGAAGAATCCATAGAAAGCCAGGCAGGCAATAATCGTTTTGGGATCGAAGAGATCAAGCCGACCGCGTAACCACCGGATGACATCCACTCCGGCGAGGATGCCACAGGCGATAACGGGTAACAGAAACCAATGCGTAACCGGCTTGCTCCGCCACATGAATAGGAGCGATAGAACGGCCACGCAAACAGCCGCGACGGCATAGTCGCCGCGCGAACTTCGGCGAACCGCATCCGATGTAAATCTGGCATCGCGAATGCTTAGCGTTCCTAGCGGCTGCGTATTGATCAGAGGATCCACTAGCATTCACCAGACCAAGTTTTATCTATTCTCGCTTAGCATGTTGCAGTACTAAGATTGCGCGATCGATTCGAGCATATCTCCATTGGACCTAGCCGAACGCGTAAGGACTTTTTCGTACACCCCGGCGATTTCGCGCCCGACCCTCTCTACATCAAAGAGGCGTCTGGCCAGGTTCTGTCCTTCGGCGGCACGCCGTTGAGCTTCTTCTCCGTTCTGCAATGCATCCAGCATCGCTTGAGCCAACGCTTCTGGATTGTGTGGAGGGACAAGCCACCCGGTTTTCCCGTCTCCGATCAAATCGGGCAGGCCTCCCACGTTTGTCGCCACGACGGGCACGCCGCTGAGGAGTGGTTCGACCGCCCCGCCGCAGTTTTCCGAATGTGACGGGACGACGGCCAAATCCAGATCAGGATAAATTACCGGCACATCTGTCCTATTTCCCACGAACGTCAGAGAGCCGTTACACATCCTTGCCCCCAGGTCTCGCAGGCGTGACTCGTACCGTGCAGCATTGCCCCACGGCCCCCCAATGATGACGCCGCGCATGCCTGGAAGAGTTTGCCTGGCTAGCCTCACCGCCATCATGAAATCCTCATGGCCTTTCAGGCCCTGTCTCTGCCCTAAAAACCAAACCGGCGCATAGATGTACGCGACCATCCCCACGAGAGGAACTTCGCTCGAAATTCCGAGCTCATTTCGCAAGCGCCCGGTTCGTACCCCTATGAAAGGTTTTATGTCCGTGGCGGCGTACGCCAGGAAAACCCGATCTGCCGGAATCCCGAGTTGAAGGTATTTCTGGTACGTCCATTGACAAGTGGCGATCCAGTAGTCCTGCGGCCCTGCAAGCCGCGTATCCAGGCCTGCGAAGAAGCCATGCTCCAAGTGCAAAGGTCCGGGCACCTGAAAGATGCGCGGAATAGGTGAACTCTTGCCCAGGGCCATTCGCATCGCTAAGGTCGTACCCACGTGATGCAGGTGAACCAAATCCGGTGCTACCTCCTTCACCAGACGCCGGCAGGCTGCTACCGCCGCGGGAACGCGCCAGAGATGTTGAACGCCAAAATTCATGTTGACGGGAATAACCGTGGCACCCGCCTGCTGATAGTGGGGGGCCAAACCTTCCGTTGCGGAGGGCAGCGCCACTACCACTTTGATGCCCAGGGAACACAGTACGCGCACCTGATGATAGGCCCATGCCGCTCCCACAGCGGTTTTGACGATGTGCAGCACCTTCATGGGCTCATATCTTAGCTCCCCATCGTGGGAATCGCCTCCGGATGGGGTTTTCTGCGTATGGACAGGGAGCAGGCGGAGGTGTTAAGTAGCATGCAGGCCTTTCCGGGGTTCCGGGAGGCGGTCCCTATGGCCCGAAATACTGCCAAGCCGCAACCTGAAAACCGTGCGAGGGCTTGGCCTCTCACGCTCGTAGTAGTGCTTGCGCTCCAATTGCTCTCTCCCATGTGGTCGCGTAGTGCCGCCCTCGCACCGCAGCGGCCTGGAGTGGCGCTTGGCTCCTTGAGCACTTTTGGCGAAGTCTTCGTGAATGGAGCTACGGCTCCCCTCGACTCGACAATTTTTTCCGGTGACGTTGTTCGCACGGGCGGAGCCGGCAGCGCAACGTTTGCGTTGAGCGGAAAGGGTTCCCTCAAAATCACTCCCAACACCCAGGTTGTTTTTACCGGTGCCCCGCAATATGTCGGTGAGCTCAAGGCGGGCAGCGTGGTGATGAGTTCCTTGAGCGGAGCCACGGGCATCAACCTGCGAGCCGGGAACTCCGTGGTGGTGGCGGTAACGGAGGGAGAGCAATCCACATCGAACATCGATATGGCAGCCGATGGCTCATTCTTCATTAGTTGTCTGGATGGCAGTGTGGGCGTTATTCCTTTGCAGGGAGCAAACGGTATTTTTATTCAAGCGGGTCAATCCGTGAGTATTTCGCCACAAGGCGACTTATCTACGGAAAAGCGTCCCGCTACACCGTCTGCGGCTCCCGCATCCCCGACCCCGGCAAGTGCTCCGGCCACACCGCCGAAAAAAAGCAATACACGTTGGATTATTGTGGGTGTCGCAGGTGCCGGAGCAGCGGCGGGAGTCGCGGCCGCACTAGCCTCTCACGGCAGTTCACCTGTAAGCCCCTCCGCGCCTTAGAAATAGTAGTTCTTCAGTACTTTTCTCCGCCGGCCTCTCGCCGTCCCCTCAATTTGGCGTCGGTGCTTCCTTTGCAAGTTGAAAGACAATGGTGATGTCTTGCCCGGTTTCGATTGGCTGATCCCCGAGCAGAGTTGGTTTATAACGCCACTGCCGAAGAGCGCTTAGTGCTGCGGACACCAGCAAAGGCGGCCCGCTTATACCCTCCATGCCTTGAATGGCGCCATCTTTTCCAACAATGGCGTGTACCTTAACCGTGCCTTCGATATTTTGCCGTCTCGCGTCCTCCGGGTAGATCGGATCAACGCGTGACATCAATGATCCGATTTGAAGGCTCGATGCCGATGCTTGCGATTTGAGCTCAGGCGGTACGCGAATGGAAGGATATGTGCCGAAACTGACCGAAACCGTACCGGAGAGGATTTGCGGCTTTGCCTGCGCCTCGACCGGCGGCTGTGGAGTGACTGGGTGCTCCTCGCGAGCTTGTGCCGCAGCGTTTGGTGGATTTGAAGGCACTGGGGAAGCACCGCCGCTTCCTTCGGGCCGCGGAGGCACCTCCCTCAAGGTCTGATTGGAGGGAGTTTCGGGCAGCCGACTGGGCGGACGCTCCGTAGCGCTCGTCGGAACAGGTTCGATATTTCCTCGCGTTCGCGCCTTCTCGGAAGGAGCTTGCTGCCCCCCGACAATCGCGTTATTAGCGGAGCGCGCGTTCGTCTCTGGTTGTGCGTGAGTATTCTTATTCACGACGGCGGGAGCGGCAGGCACATCACGCGCAAAGGGCGACCTGGCGCCGTATCCTTGAGGGGGCGCATCCAGGATATGGACATCCGGAATGCTTGCAGTTGTGCTGTCATCGGAGTTCGCGATGCCCTCCGCTCGCTCGTTGACGGACTGCATCGTCTGGACGTTCGCGGTGTTTCTTCTTGACAAGATCCACCCAGCGGCAAATGACAGGAATATTGCCACACCGATAAGAACCGCGAGGTTCGTCCAATTTAGCCGTTTTCCTTCGTAATCTTCGGGGTCTTCCATCACTTCGCCGGGATGATCGTATTTTCTCGGCATGAGAGAGTACAAAGAATCGAGTGCCTTCCGCAGAGCGAGGACCTCGGGAAGGGTGTCTGGGGCATCGCGAAGCAGTTCCAGGCGCACGAGGATTGCTTTCTCTGCGATAACCAACTGCTCAGCCAATCTGTCCGGGGCCTTTTCACGAAGGGCGCGGAGGTATGGTTCCTGCCATTCCCAGGATGCCGGACCTTTCATGATGGTTCTGTCGTTGCTCGCCACAGCCTCGCTGCCTTTCATATTCGGACTAACGCTCCTCAGATCCGTTCCGCGCTCAAGCTTCGCCTGCCCTTATATTTGATTCACCGATCGCCTAATGTGTTCAGGCTCAATCAGGGGGGTACCAATCAGATGATTTACATGATCGGTTGACCGAATTTCAGCCGCAGGAACTCCGTTTCATCGGCGTTGGGGACGCTCCAACATCCGTCGCGCTCAACCAACGGCGTCTAGTTTTCTGGTTCGAGGGTGACGTGATCGATCCACACCGTGCCAGCAATCTGATTATCGAACTTACGGCTCGAGGGACGGGCCATTCTTACGATAAGGAGACGGGTATTGGGTTTGGTCTCGAAATCAAGTTGTTGCACCGACCAATCGGATGTGCGAATCATGTTTTTGGTCGAGAAGAAAAAGTCCCCCATCTCATAACCGTCATAGATCTCAAACCTGGGCCCACTGTCCGTAGTAATCCCTTCAAGACGCATATAGCCTGAAAATTTGTAGCGAGTACCGGGCTTAACCGGGACGAACTGAAATAGCTGCCAGTAATCGAGATTGCGCGTCCCGTCAAATTCAATCCGAAGTGAACGGGCGCCCTCAACCGACTGCAGCGAATCTACGCTTACGACAGCCCCTTCCACAGGGACGACGCGCCAATCGAAACCCATATTGAGAATTTCAGATTCAAAACTTCCATTGGTGATGACATTGGCATCCGTCGTATGCCCACGTATCTTGCCTGGGAAACGCTCGGCGAGTGCAGACCAAGCCTCTGCCGCTTCAGCCACTTGCCGGTGTTGGATAAGAGCGTCAAGATAGGGAGAAGCCTGATGAAAGTCGAACGGCAGATTCATCCGAAGCAGGCGCGCCCAGACGTATTCGGCGGCATCGATATCGCCCGCCTCACTGAGAAAATTTACGTAGTCGAGGGCGATGGCCGCGCGAGGCGGAAACGTCAGATCGAATATCGACTGGCTGTCAGCTGCCCGGGTCGCAAGAGCGAATACGTCCCGACGCGAAATGCCGCCAATACCATTCCCCAGCAGCACCTTTTGGAGAGCGCGTAGTCCGTCCTGTGTTTTGCGGGAACGAATGTCGAAATTGGCCACCTGCCAGTTTATCCCCGGAGAGTTGGGGAAGAGTTCCAGTGCACGATCGAACGCTCGACGGGCGTCACTCGTATGTCCTGCCCACTCCTGAGCGGCACCGAGATCAGCCCAGTACTGAGCGTTGTACGGGCTTAGATGCGTTGCGGTTTCGCACAAGCGAACAATCTCTTCGGGGTTTGAATTCGCCGAAAACTGGTGAGTCAGAAGAGCCAGCGCATCGTAATACTGCGGGTTACTTGAGTCCCACCTAATTGCGGCCTGGATCGCTTGCGGCGAGCTCTGCCGGAAACGCGAGGCAGCTATACCTTGTCTGGCAGCGAGATAGACGCAATAGACCAGTACTGCCAGCAAACACATTCGCAGGGAGAAGTTAAGCCAGTGCCTATCGCTCAAATGCGCATCTCCCTATAGTCTCCGAGTGAAGCCCTCTGGTGTGGACGTGCGTCTCCTCACATTGGACGATAATTGGTTCTTTTAGGGCTTAACTCAATAGTCCGAATACGCTACTAGGCGCTCTTGACGTTGGCTTTCGACACCCAACTCATCCCCCACGAGTAAAAAGCGAGGATGATGAGGATGTCTAGGGGCAGCCCGAATACGATATAGAGCACCGGCATGAACACTACGGATTTCTCAAGGATCATCGCCTGTAGAAGAATGTGCAGAGGGAGAAAAAGGGAAAGATGGCTCATCGCCAGGATGGTGAGCACGATCTTCTTGAACGCGCTAAATATGAAGATGTAGTAGGTCAGGCCGAACAGCGCGGGGATGAACGAGATCAGTGCGATTTTGTACGACACGAGCCCTTCCATGTAACTATCCGGGGTATGCGGATAACTTGCCCCCACGAACAAAAAATAGAGCAGCGCGCTGAACTGAATCAAGAGAACCGCACGCAAAAGATACTTAACGGGCGTGGCGCTGCCAGGGAAAAAGTAAGTTGCGGCATACGCGAGGCAAACAACCACCGCAGTGGACCACCACGTTCGCGGATCGGGAGGGACCCCCTCCAATCGCGGATACGGAACGCTGAAATAAATGTACGGTGTGATGTGATGTTGCGTGAGCCCTAGTGTGCCGTGCAGCCCAAGGATTGCCATCCCGTTCCCCAGCACGTGCGCCCAGAGCCGGCAAAGCCGCGGCAGCGAAACGATCCACGCAAATGAAAACATCAATACAAGCAGGGCCGCCGTGACCAAATCCAGGGGTTCAAGGACGAACCGCGCCAGAGCGCGGTGCATGGCGATGACGCCGCCGCGATGCCCTCGGAGGCGGCCGCGATCGGAGAATGTCCGCACGTAGCGCGAGGGCGCAGCAGGTGCCGAACGGTCAAAACTCCTTGAAGAATCCAAAGCTTCCTCCGCCCCTTTTGTAAAATGGGCTGTGATAATAGTCCGCGGCGAGATTGAATCCCCAGTTCTTTCCGGTCCACTGGCGCCAGGTGATGGTCAAGTTTTGACTGTCGAAGCGCGTCAGAACCGAGGTCGGTCCGACGAGCTGATATGCCTCCTGTCCGACCCCAGCGTTCACTGTGACGTAGTGATGTTTGTTGCGACCCTCGGTCACCGCCAGGAAGCCAGCTGGCGAAAAAACCCTGCCAGGACTGCTGAGGTTGAATCGAATTCCATCTTCGATGATCCAGGGCCCGCCGAAGTAGTAGATGGTGCCCAAGAAAACGCTTTGGTCACGATGCACGTCCTTGGAGGCGTAATACCCATAGCCGAGAGTGGTGATGAATTGCTTCCTCTCCGTCCATTTGTGATTCAAAAACGCATCA
>Ga0206953_1039_pt1 | contig 28136 bp, 21 predicted proteins | sample Alteio_BWOrgHeat_36_FD_152977 | JGI IMG/M metagenome (GOLD analysis project Ga0206953, IMG submission 152977) | Enriched cells from forest soil in Barre Woods Harvard Forest LTER site, Petersham, Massachusetts, United States -... | ecosystem: Environmental > Terrestrial > Soil > Temperate forest >...
AATCGAGGCAGAACCTCGGCGCTGCCTTTCCAGACGGAGCCTGGAAACGAGAGGGAATTTAGCGGTGCAAAGGAGACATCCTACATATTCGCTTGAACCGGCGGATCGCATTCGTCATAATCACGTGTGACCTGAGGAGGTATATGATGGCGACGCTTACTGATCAAGAAATAAACGAAAACGCTTACCGGCAACTGAAAGACTCGATCAAACGGGATTATCCCGCTGGTCGCTTTGTCGCTATCGATGGTGGAAAAATCGTAGCCGACGCTGCAACTTTCGACGAACTAGACGAAATGCTGAACACCCTGGGCAAAACTTCGCCTGACATCATGGTCGTCGAGGCCGGCGTCGACTATCCTGAGTATTTCGATATACTCCTTCCGAGTTTGCGATCTTGACATCGCGGGCATCCGAGCAACGCAACCCTTACAAAGGCACACCGCCCCGCGCTTGGCTGGTCGTTCGATTCAAAGCAAGGAACGGTTCGATCGAAGAGTTGCAATTGTTAGCGGACACTGGTAGTCCCTGCGCATTTATCATCAGCAACAGCGCTCTGATACGGTTGCGTAGGGGCCTTACGTCGACTAGCCAGTCCAACTTTGGTCAAATGAGAGGCGGTTGGTTACGGGTTGAGATGCCAGAACTCAATGTGCAGCGAAAACTGCTCGGCTACGGCAACGACATGGTCGTTAGCACGGCGAAGAAAAGCCACCCGGATTTTGAAGGACTTGTCGGTTTGCCCTTTCTGAGGTTGGTCGAATACGGAGGCGATGCCGACTCATTTTGGGTTCGGCCATTGCAGGGTTCCGGGCCGCAATTGAAGTGAATCCGCGGCAGCTGGAGCTAAACTCCATATGACGTCAAAACTCCGTCCTACTTTCGCCGACTACATCGTGACTGCGCTCAGCCCCACGCTGATCATGGGGCTGATCGGCAGTCTCGTCTTCTTTCTCGTCGAAATCCTCTATGCTGGCAAGTACGAGGGCCGGCTGCTGTGGACGTTCTTCTTCTTCGTCATCGGCATCGTGCTGGTGGCGCGGATCGCCATCGAAACTGACGCGGCACGCGCCACGATGTACGGGCTCGGGCTCTCCGTAGTTAGTTGGATCGCTTTGCAGGCTTTCATCGAGTTTCCGAACGATAGCACGATGGCCAAGTTTTCCGGCGTCATCAACCTGTTTCTAATGGGCGTCATCTGGTGGTGCGCTCACAAGCTGACCTGGAATTGCACATTCATCGACGAACAGCGCCCCGTTTCGGGCAAGGGCCTGCTCTCCGCTGCTGGTTTTGAACAACGTCCCGATACGTTGGGCCAAATCCGAGACGAGGACGTGCGGGCTGAGATCGAGAAACTCGAACGCCTTCCCTTCGCGAAACGTTGGCAGCGTTTTCGCGATCGCCGAAAGAAGAGACCGCACACGCCCGGCCTTACTGTCGTGTGGTTCTCGTTAGCGGCATTGCCGATCTTCGGGCTTGGCCAGTCGCTCATCCCCGCCAACGAGCACGGCCGGCGTTCGTTTACCTTCTGGCTGGCTGCTTGCTATGTAGGCTGCGCGCTTGGGTTGCTGCTGACCACCAGTTTCCTGGGCCTGCGCCGTTATCTGCGCCAGCGGAAATTGCAAATGCCCAATGCGCTCACGGGTATTTGGCTCGGCTTGGGCGGCGTGCTGGTGGTCGTCTTTCTCCTGGTCGGCGCCTTATTGCCGAGGCCCTATTCGGAAACGCCGATTGCCGACATCGGCCGGGCTGCTTCGAAGGACCGCAGCGCTTCAAAAAATGCAATCGTTAAAGATTCGACGGGGAAGGGAGACAGCAACTCCGGCGGCGAAAACAAGCCAAAGGACGGCGAGGGCAAAGCGAAGGACGGCCAATCGAAAGGTGGCGAGAAAAGCGACCAAGGCAAACCCGTGCCAGGCGATAAGAAGGACGGCAAAGACGGCGAAGGGAAGGACGGTCAATCCGGGTCGGGCGACAAGAAGGATGGCCAAGGCGGCAAAGAAAAGAAGAGCGGCCAAGGAAGCGAGCCCAAGCAAGGCAAAGACGGACAAAACGAACCAAGTCCCGATCGCCCTAATCCCGACTCGTCGATCGGCAGGGCCGTGACAGCGCTGCTTGGCTTTTTAAAGTGGCTCGTCTTTATTTTGCTGGCCTTGCTGGTGCTGGCGTTTCTCGTCCGAGGCGGCTTGCAATATCTGGCCAACTTCATGCCCGGGCCAAAAAAATGGCTGGCTGCTCTATCCGCGTGGTGGGAACGTCTTTGGCGGAAGCGATTGAAAATTGAGAAACCGTCGGCGCCGGCCGCCGACAAAAAGCCGGAACGCCGGCCATTCACGTCGTTCTCGAACCCGTTCGCCGACGGCACGAGCGAAGGTCGATCGGTGGAAGAGCTGATCGGCTACACTTTCGCGGCCCTGGAAGCGTGGGCCGCCGACCGCGACCACGGCCGCCGGCCCGACGAAACGGCCCTGGAATTCGCGTCGCGGCTGACGAACACCTTCCACTCATTGGAAGGGGACGCGCAAAAACTGGCCATCCTCGTCGTTCGCCTGGCCTACGCGAACGGCAAGCTGCCCGCCGACGCGCGCGAGACACTCGACCAGGTCTGGGACCGCTTGACGTCGACGATGCCCGCGGCGGCAGTGGCGGAATGATCGGTCGAGTTCAATCGAAAAACCGCCGCGATCAACCTTGAAACCGCTGCTGGTTCCCGCATAATCCTTCATATCCTCCTCGCATGCCGGAGTGGCGGAATTGGCAGACGCGCCAGGTTGAGGGCCTGGTTCCCGTCAAGGGAGTGCAGGTTCAAGTCCTGTCTCCGGCACTATGCAGCATAAGGGTTTACGTCAAATGGGCGTGAACCCTTTTCTTTGCGCCGGTTGCCACGGGGGGCAATTGGGGGGCAATATTGGGATTGCGTTGGGGTCGTATCGCTGGACCGGATACCGGTCGAACGCGTACGATTTTCGTGGAGGCAACCCAATGGCATGGCTTGAGGAACATCCGACATCCGGGCATTTCAAAATCTGCTTTCGCTGGGCAGGACGAAAGCTCAAGAAGACCGTCAAAACGACTGACCGCGCACACGCTGAAACCGCCCTCGCCCGATTCATTGACAACTTGAATCTCCTTGAGCGCGGCCGCCTCGAACTACCGCCTGACGCCGACATTGGAACCTTTCTTTTGTCCGACGGCAAGTTCAACGGTGCCCCGAGTGCCCTTCCGCCACAGCAACTCTTAACGCTCGGCGAATTGCGTGATCAATACCTTGCCGTGCATGCCAACGGATCAATGGAGGAAAACTCCCTCGACACCGTCCGCATGCACCTACGCCACGTCATTGCCACGCTTGGTGTTTCGCTCCGAGTCAACTCATTGACGACAGCTGATCTTCAGTCGCACATCGACCGACGCGGACGCAAACGTTACCGAGGTCGATCGCTTAGCGCCGTGACGTTGCGGAAGGAAATGGCAAGCTTCAGGGCATGCTGGAACTGGGGTCTACAATCAGGCAAGCTGAAGGAGGTCTTCCCAAGCCGTGGGCTTAAATATCCCAAAACGGATGAGAAACCTCCATTTCAAACGCTGCCAGAAATCGAGCGTAAGATCGCTCGTGGCGGACTTTCCGCTGTCGAGGTGCGCCTGCTGTGGGAATCGCTGTTCCTGACGCGGCCGGAAGTCGAAGAGTTACTCAAGCATGTTCGCGACAGCCAGGCCCAGCCATTCCTTTACCCGATGGTGTGCCTGGCCGCACATACCGGCGCCCGGCGCAGCGAATTGCTCCGGCTGCGGGTGGATGATGTGGATTTCAACTCGGGCACGGTGCTGCTGCATGAAATGAAACGTGCCCGTGGTCGGCGAACAAATCGTCGCGTGCCGATGTCGGCATTCGTGCAAACAGTTCTCCGAGATTGGCTGGCCGGGCATCGCGGCGGTCAGTTCCTGTTCTGCCAGGTGGCCGTTGTTCGAAGCAAAAAGCACCGCGAAAGTCCCGTCGCCGTGACGCACGACGAAGCCCACGATCATTTCCAACGTGTCCTGGCCGGCAGCAAATGGGCTGTGATGCGTGGCTGGCACGTCCTGCGGCATAGCTTCGCCTCGAATTGCGCAGCCGCCGGTGTCGATCAGCGGGTGATTAACGAGTGGATGGGGCACCAGACGGAAGAAATGGTCCGCCGCTACCGGCATTTGTTGCCGGACCAGCAGCGTCAAGCGATTGACCGGGTGTTCGGATGATGATGACGTGCCCGCATCGGCCGATGTCTGCGGCATCGGCAATTGCTAATCGCCGATGCGGGCCGATCGATCCTGGACATTCACATTCAAAAATCGTTTGAGCAATTCCTATCTCGCTTTATGATGGCACTTCGCCGAGTGTTCCAGACTCGGCGAAAACCGCACTTCCATTTTCTCTTGCACAGAGTATTGCCGCGCGGACACATTGCACCTGGGAATTGGCTGTTTTTACGAAGGCATTTCCCAATCCGTGATCGGCTCGAACGGAAAATGCTCCTTTGCGATGTCACCACGCGAGTCATCAGAGTCGATGTCGTCACGACCATCGAGAATTCCGAGCGCCGATTTAACGTCGCCCTGACGAAGAAATTCGAGTTGCGCCCGGAGGATCTCTGGATTTGCTCCGATATCGATGGTTCTACTGAGCAATCGGCGGAGGCAACGAATTGCGTCCCGTCGGCGCTGATCGGCTTCGTCGCCAGAATCGAACATCCCCAGTCCGACAGTCGCCGATCCGCGATTTGGAGGACGCGGGGGCAGCTGTCGCCTTTGTCCGCATACCGACACGGTCGGCACGGACCTCTTGACTGTCGAATTGGTTACGGGTAACATAACTTCTCCTTTCGTTTGGCGGTCCCGTCGTCAAAAGTTCGAACCGTACTTGACTAGGGTCCTGCGTTGTTTGCGGTCATCCCATGATCCTCGGATCACCCACTGGTCCACAGGTTGTCGACGACCCTATCATTAAACGCGGGATCATATGGCACCTTGAAGCCCCCGCTGGTGGCAATTTGATGGAGTGTTGGCCGACGGTATCGGTAAACGCGGGATCATACGGCACCTTGAAGTCCCTGCTGGTGGCAATTTGCTGGCAATCTCGAAGCGAGCCCGCTGATGAGCAATTCAAATCGCGTCGATGGTGATCGCCGGACGATACGTCCTCATGGGAAAAAGATCCGAGAGTTGCGACAGAAGAAATTCGGTTCGCGGGAAAAATTCATAGATGAACTTGGGGGTAACGAATCCGAGCTTTCGTTAAGACGGTTAGGGGAAATCGAACGTGGAACCGCAAAGGTGTTTCCGAATACGCTGCACGAACTTGCCAGGGTTCTTGGAACAACGTACGAGGACCTGCTGCTCAGAGACGAACCATCTGAAGGAGTAACAGCTTGCGAATCCATTGCCTTGGTTGAACCTGATGCTCCATACGCCGGCTTAGACGAGTTCACTGAAAAGATGGCGCCGTTCTTCCTAGGGCGGGACGCGGATGTCGAAAAGCTAGCCCGAAATGTGCTTCACAGACCACTTGTAATTGTGACGGGGCCATCTGGAAGTGGAAAATCCTCGCTTGTCCGAGCCGGTCTCATCCCGAGACTTCGCGAAGAAGGGTGGATACCATTAATAACTCGGCCGGAGGCCTTTCCGTTTGTAAAGCTTGCGAACATCATCAAGAGTTTTTCCGAACCAGCATTGCGGGTCCACCCTTGCACGCAGATTCCAGCTTTGGACGAAGTCTTGCAGCAGCACAATGGCTTTTTTTCATTCTTCGATGAATGGCTAATTTCTGCGCCCCAAATCAAACTCCTTGTGTTTGTCAATCAGTTCGAGGAAATCTTCACGCGATGCCAAAATAAAGAGATGCGTATGAACTTTCTCCGGGCAATCACAAATCTTCCACACCCGGACCGCTTCCGAGTCGTCGTCACTTTGCGGAACGACTATTTTTATCAGGCAGTTGACGAAACGGACCAGGCCAGCGAGAGTGGTTGGGTCGGCCAACCCTTTCCAGTCCGGAAGATGTCTTCCGAACAGCTGAAGTTGATTATTCGCGAGCCAGCCGCTCGCAAAGGCATCGCCTTTGAAACGGGTCTAGTTGACCAAATTCTCCGCGATGCAGGCGACACTGAAGGCATTCTGCCGCTGCTCGAGTTTTGTTTACTCGAGCTATGGTCCGAGCGTACCCACGGCAATCTCACTTTCGCGATGTACGAAAAACTTGGTGGCCTTCATGGTTGTATCGTGCGTCGTGCCGACGAAGTGTTTGACAGCCTATCCTCCAATGAGCGTGCCAATGCACTCCGCATTCTGCCGCACCTCGTTGATATTGGTAAGGATTCCCGCATCCGATTAACAATAGATCAACTTTGCCGTGAGACAGGCGTGAATCAGCATAATGCACGGGCCGCTCTAGAGCCATTTCGGTCGGCTCGACTCTTGGTTCTCGACGGTGAGGAAGACTCGAATGCGTGCCACGTTGAATTCGCCCACGAGGCGGTGTTCAGGACGTGGGAGCCCCTCCAGCAGCTCCTTGCAAAGAACAGGAACTACTTTGCATGGCGGCAGGATTTACGGATGCGCACCAATGCGTGGCAAGCTGGCGCAAAGCGGAACGCAAGACTTTTGGCCGACGCCTTGCTTCAAGAAGCAAAGACTTGGCTCACACAATATCCCAACGAGGCCCTCGCCGAAGATGAGAAGCAGTTCATTGCCGAAAGTGAGACGCATCAGCAGTCCAAGGAAGAGGGAATGGCACGAGAACGTGTAGAGCGTCTTCTCAGTGCGAAATCGGAATCACTACGGAACCTCATCGAACAAATGAGGGAACACTCGGGCCTCTTGCATGAACGCTTGGTTTCTACACCCTCGCTACTCTCTCCTGAGCAAATTTGCCGCCTTCGTCTCGCAATCCTGAAAAGCGGAGACCGAGCTTCCGAACAAATTGATTGGCTATCAAACTATATCTACCAGGCCGATCCCTATGAACTCGTATTGATCCGTGACGAGCTGGCGCAGTTTAAGTCGCAATTGACCCAAGTATATTGGGCGGTAGCATGCGATAGAAATGCAGAACTGGAGTCCCGATTCCGCGCGGCGTGCATGCTAGCGGGCTTTGATCCCAGCGCAGACACGTGGAACCAACTAGCTCCGATGGTCGCGCAGCGGCTTCTTCAGGAGCCACCACGGTTTCTTCGTCTTTGGATTGACGCTGTGCGCCCGATTGGTGATCGACTTCGGAACGCATTCCGAATGCGCATTCACGATGGCTCCGAACGTGAGTTTGTCCGATCAGCAGCCTTTGCATTGGGCCAGTTTTCCCGCGACAATATAGATCTGTTGGCCGAATACGTATCCGAGGCGAATGCGGCGGCCTACGCAGAGTTCTTCAGCCGCCTTCCAGCGACGACGGGAGGGCAAGCACATTTGATCGCCCGTCTGAAGAATATTGTTGGCGCAGAGTATGATTCGAACGTCATCGAAAACATCCAATGTGAATTCCGGCAATGGCTCATTTCTGAAGCGGGTGGCATCAACTCGGCGATTTCGCGAGAGGCCAGTCAGATCTTTCTTGGAAAGAAACGCGCAGGTGCCGCCATCACTGCTATCCGTCTCGGGCATCATGAACTCGCTTTGGACGTCTTGCGTTTAGGCGATGATCCAGAGGCAATGTCCCAGTTTGTCGCGAGACTGCCCGGACGCGGTGTCCGGGTTGATGACTTGCTTCATTGCCTTGAATTGGCCAATGGACGGTGCGAGAGATTCGGGCTGTTGCTTTCGCTCGGCGCCTTCAACCTTAGCGACATTCCATTATCTGACCGCGTTAACACCCGTGATTTGGTCGGTGTTTGGCACGCATCCGACCCACACAGCAGCATTCACTCTGCCTGCGATTGGCTCCTACGGCGATGGGGTTCACCGATTCCGAACGCCGCCGACCATACTAAGATCGAGTCGAGCGAGTGGCATAAATACAATATTGCAAATGCTAATATGACCTTGATACGTTTTGAACCGGCGATCTTTTCCATGGGCTCGCCTGACGACGAAATCGGCCGATCGCGCAACGAGGCCATTCATTTAGGCCATATCAAAATGCCATTTGAAATCTGCGACCGTCCAGTGACTCGTTCAGAATTCATGTCTTTCTTGCATGCGAATAAGAAGGAGTTCGACAACATCGACGAGTATAGTCCTTCGCCTCAGCATCCTGTTGTCGCCGTAACGTGGCATGAAGCAGTGCTCTACTGTAGATGGTTGACCGAAATGGCCGGACTGTCAGAGTCGGACCAATGCTATTCGAATCCTGATACTGAAACAAATGCACTGACCGGCTACCCAACAATGTGGACGTTTCGACCCGATCGTTTTGGCTTTCGATTGCCTACAGAAGCGGAATGGGAGTTTGCGTGTCGTGGTGGTGCTGGAACAACCTATCATTTTGGAAATGATAGCGATCTTCTGACGCAATACGCAGCCTTCAGTTTGAACCACGACCAATCCACGGCTCCGGTAGCAGTATTTCGGCCAAACATGCGAGGAATGTTTGACATGCACGGGAATGTATTCGAATGGTGTGATGATTTGTACCAGGCCCACGTCGCCGACAGTTCAGTCGTAGAGAGAATAAAGGAAGGGCAGACACGTGTCGTGCGCGGCGGGGGATGGGTATTTAGCAACAGGATGTGCCGTTGCGCATTCCGAATTCACTACCCTCCATCAAATCGATATTACGCGATCGGTTTTCGCGTGGCTCGAACGCTAGCCAAATGCGGGCGAGACGATGAACCTCGCGATGCTGCCGCAAAGGTGAGATGCGAGACACAACACTGAGGCCCGATTGGAGGCGACAATGAAAGCGTTTTCCGTCTCGGTCCGTACTTATGCTCTCCTAGCTGGCGTGTCCCTCATTTGGGGGCTGAACTTTGCCATCATCAAAGGATCTTTACGAGAAATCAACCCGATTGCTTTTTGCGGTGCGCGATTTGCTCTTGGAGCGGTTATGCTTTGGTGCATCTGGACTGTGAACCATTGGCGACCTCGCGGGTCGGTCCCTAGCGATTCTTACAGACTAAGGACCCTCTTTGTGTTGGCAACGATTGGGCCAGTTTTGTTTCAGTTACTGTTTGTGATAGGGATCGCCTTGTCAACAGCAGCCAATGCCAGTATTATTACATCCACAATCCCGATCGTCGTTGCTATAGAATCTCACATTGTTGAACACTTGAGGATTGGTAAACGAGGTTGGGTTGGTGTACTTGTCGCCGTTTTCGCTCTTTGCGCTCTAGTTGCAAGTGCTGTATCGTTTCAATTCAGCCTTACGACACTTGCTGGAGACTGTCTTCTTGCCGTTGCAACGGTATGCTGGGGAACCTATACGTTTCTTCTACGTCGCTACGGTGAACGAGAAAAAGCGCGGAGCTTAATGCCGAAGACAGTTGCAATTGGGGCTGTCATCCTTGTTGCCATCACGTCGCCATGGCTTGTTTCAGTGAAATGGGCACACAACTCCGATGAGGCGATTCTCGGGTTATTATTCTCCGGGATTTTTGCGATTGGAATCGCCTATGCAGTTTGGGGATCCGCGATACAACAAATCGGCCCTACGAAAACATCTGTCTTCAGTAACCTAGCGACAGCAATCGCAATCGCAACTTCATCGTTGTTACTTGGCGAAAACGTGAATATAGTGACATTAGCGGCGTTTGTCGGAGTGGCACTTGGAATCTTTCTCGTCCAAACAGATAGGTTAGTGACTGAATAGAGAATTATAGCTCGTTCCTTAACTGAGGAGAATCAATATGCTGCGTTTCACAGTGCTTGAGCATCACTGGAATGGGGTTCATTGGGACTTTCTTCTGGAAAATGGTGCCGGGCTCTTGACCTGGGCACTCACTCAGGAGCCGGAACCGAAATGTGTCATACAAGGAAAGCAACTCCCCGATCATCGATTGGTGTATTTGGATTACGAGGGTGAAATCAGCGGAAATCGAGGCCACGTTTTGAAGTGGGATTGGGGAGAATTTGAATGGTCTGGTCGAGAAAGTGGGTATGTAGGAATAAAGTTAGTTGGGAGAAAGCTCTGCGGAACAGCTGAGTTGCGAAGGATTGATGGCGATGTGTGGTCGTTTCGGTTCAACGCGAATGAATCGATAGCGAGTCATTGATTGGCACTCGGTGTAGTATGATGGGGGGTGGCAGTCAGAGCGCTGCGAGCGAGTACGCTCCTGGGTTCGACCGTTCACCTAAGCTGGAGGAGGATTGAGGAGTGAAGATTTGCAACGGCGAGCTCGCGTTCCAATCGACGAGACCAGGTGGGGAGGAATTCGAAGCTACCAACCATGACGTTGGGCCGACGTTGCCTCCGTCTCGCGATCACATTGAAATGGCTGAAAAAACCGTGGATTCATCACCGGCCAGGCTTCACCTACATTGTAGCCGCGTTGGGTTCAGATAGCCACCCCTGCCCCCAATTTGCCCCCAAAAAACGGCGGTTACGCATCCGCAAGCATAACGACGTGTCGAGGGCAACGCCCGCTGATCGAATTCGCCCTCTTCGGCGCTTTTCCCGAGGCTGAACATCTCACTCAACCGCATTCTCGTGCTCGAAGACGATCAGCAAGACCGGGTACTTCCCGATAAGCCGCACCACCCGCTCAAACGCTTCCGGGTGGTGCGCCAAGACCGCCAGCCAGATCAGATCGAACACCTTGGCGCCGATGTCGACCGTCACCCTAGCCCATTGTTTGTCGAATCCATCTTTGACGTGCAACGTGGAATCCCCGAGCATCCGAGCCGTCAGATACGCTGAGGGATGGGCGTATTGGTGCAACTCGTTGAACAACCCCTTGTAATGGACTCGGACTTCCTGCTTCTGATCGGCCAACGGGAAAATTGCGCGCAGCCATCTGATGCTCGGCATGATCCGGGGCCTGTACGAGGTCGAGGACGAGGTGGCGAAGCTCGCCGACGAAGCGGCGAAGGTGTCCTATCGGCAACAGCACGCGCGGCCGCTGCTGGAAACGATCGCGGCGTGGTTGAAGGAGCATCGATATCAGGTGCTGCCGAAGAGCCCGCTGGGCGACGCGATCGGCTACGCGTTGAACAACTGGACGGCGCTGAACCGCTACGTGGATGTCGGCTATCTCGCCATCGACAACAATCCGGCCGAGCGGTCGCTGCGGGCGGTAGCCATCGGCCGGAAGAATTGGTTATTCACGGGCAGCGACGCGGGAGGTCGAACGGCGGCCGTCCTGTACTCGCTGGTCAGCACGTGCAAGCGCCTGGGCATCGGGCCACCAGGGGCATAACCGGACGCTTACAATATTCATTTACGCCGAATGGGGCACGCCCGCAATTTCACTATGTATCTCATCGCGGGAGTTTGCAGACAGGGGGTTCCCTTTTACGCGCCGATTACCACTACTTCCACTTCTCATTCTCAGAACCGCGTTTTGTTGATGCATCGACGAGCAACGCAAGAAACGGATTCAGCCTTGAGCTGGAATTTGGCCGGATCTTGGAAATTAACTGGATTTTTCTTGGCGCTAAGGCTAAATCCACTTTCAGCGGAGCCTGTGGGACCGGTCCATCAAAGTTACAGTTTGCCTGTATCCGAGATTCCAGAATCGGAACCAATGTTCCGGTACTACAACGGTCGAAATCTTCGACCTTGAGGATGTGAACTTTGATAATTCGTGCCTTAGCGTTTATTTTCGCGATGACACGGGGCGGAGAATTATAGCTGCTTTTTTTCGTCCCGGTCTTCCAGCCTTTAGCAGGGTTCCTGCTTCTCTCTCACGACTGGATTTGGAATGTTGGAGCGTAGTTGCCGCGATCTGGGTGTATTGCATCGATCGGCGTATTCATCAACGTGACTGCCGTCGTGCCAAGGCCGTCCATGTAATTTTCTGCCTCCTCGAGGTTATGATGTCCTGCCGCGCCTCCCTTGTCCCAGGCGGCCTGTAGCGCCACCAGCATCTGTTTGTAATCGCTGTTGAATTGGGCGAGTTCCAGAGGCACGCTAGGTCCGCTGTAACCGCCGCGCGGCACGTCCGCCATCGGATACACCGCAGGGAAATCGAAGAATTTACCGTTGAGCTTCCACGTCCTGTCGGGCATCTGCTGGTAAAGTCGGCCCACCAGAATCTGTTTGAATTGGTAGTAATGCGCTAACTCGGCGCCAAAATTGACGGCGTCGGGGGCATGAGGCGTCCCCTCGCCTTGCTCTTTGATGTGCTCGATGACACACAGTGCTTCCTTCAGATTGGTGATCGGCGTGACCGCGTTGTAGTCGCCGATTGGTTCGGTGATCTGGCGATCCCCGGTGATTTTTAGTTTTCCGCAGTTGACCAGGTGTCGGAGAGTGTGCGCTATCGCGTCGTAGAATTCCCCGATCGTATAGAACGTCCTCCGTCGCTCGTCCAAAAGTGCGATCGGCCCCCCTTCGGGATACTCGATGATCATGAAGATGTCCGAAATCACGGCGGGCGTCAGGCGGCTCAAGCCGACCTGCCAGGTTTGCAAGTTCGGGGGAATCACCCGAGGCGCGATGTCGCACGGCAGGGGACTTGGGTACTGCGGAACAAAATCAGGCGCAGTGATTGACGGCGACCCGCCGAGGGTTGTGAGCAGATTGCATGCCAAGCCCATGTGGCCCATTTCCTCCATCACGATAGTCGCGAGAATGCCATAGGCGGCGTGGTTCCGATCCGAAATCGACCACATCGCAGTCAGGTAGGGGGGGAGCGTCGAGTGTTCCAGCTTGATGGCGCAGCCGATCATATCCAGCAGATGCTGTGGGCTGCGTTGTTCGACGGCGATACTCATAAATTCGTTAACGGACGACATGGTGTATTCTCCTTAGGGTTCGAGAAACACTGCACAAGGTTACGTTCATGAGGATGACAAGAGATTTATCGCTTTAGGATTAGACGGACCTAACGTCGAGGGGACAGATCGCGCAGGCGCTGCAACGCATCCTTTGTTTCACCAAAGGGGGACTCGCCTATGTAGCTAGCCCGGATAACGCCTTCGCCATCAATCAAGAACAAAGCATGTAGCGGAGCGCTTTTATAACAACCGAAGTCGCGAAAAGCGTGATGATCTTCGTCGATCAACAATTGAAATCGATCCGATTCGACTACTCCCAGTGCGCGTAATGCCGCGGCCGGATCGGCGACTTTGTGGCTGCTGACAGCCAGGATCTCGACGCCCCGATAATTGAGTTCGCGAGCTTCGCGCACCAAGTTGCGCAGCTGATCGGCGCAATGGATGCAGTCTCCCTGAAAAAAGACGAGTGCGACATTTCGTTTGCGGGAATCGGCCAAGTCGCGTATCACCCCCGAGCCGTCAGGAAGCTTTAACGAGGGCGCCGGTGATGATGTCGGCGTCAGTTTCATTATTTTGGGAGTCTTGGGATCGGGTTTTTTGGGATCGGGTTTCTTGAGATCAGTGAGATGTACGAATTGTGCCACGGACGGAACACCATCCGTATTCAAAATGAAGAGCAAATAGTACCCGGGAGGCGCGAGGTTTCCATTCGCGGGCGCCTTCGCCTGCAACACCCCGGCGACAGGGACGAAGTTCAGTCCGACAAGCCGCTGGTCCATGTCAAACGAATGGGTCACGGCGCCCGCCCGAATCAGTACGACGGACTTTATTTTGTCGGCGTCCGGCGTGGTCACAATGAACTGCTCTCCATAGTGCAGTTCGCCAGGCGCTACGCCCGTGATCGTGGGCCGCTTGGCGAGGCTGCCATCGGGCTTGAACAGATAAGGCGGCGAGTAGATTTCCACCTCCTGCTGATAGGTCTTTCGCACCGGATTGCCGCCGAGCGCGAGAACCGTCGCATCCGGCAAAAGCATAGTGTTGGAGTGATAAAGCCGCGGGAACCCCATAACGCTGGCCGCGCTGAACGCGTTGTTGGACGGGTCGTAAAGCTGGGCCTCCTTCACGGCAGTGGCATTGTCCTCGTTATTGACTGATCCGCCTGATGCAAGCACCTTTCCGTTGGGAAGGATGGTCGCGTTCATTTGGATTCGCCCTTTGAGCATTGCCGGTCCCGCGACCCATTTCGGCATCGGGACGGACAAATCAATCAACTCAGTGGTATCGGTGCCTGGAACGTTGCCTGGATTTGGAGAGCCGCCCATTATGATTACCTTAGGATTAAACTTGTTTTCCGGAGTCAGGGGAAGAAGCACGGACGTGCCGTACTGACGGTTTTGGTTGTAATTGGTATTAACAACGAAGGCGAAGTTCTTGGTTGTCGGATCGTACATTTGCGAGTCCGGATTGGCACCGGACACGAATACTCTTCCGTCGGGCAGTAAGTGCTGGCGCGGATACAGCTGGACGCTGTTGAAGACAGTTCCCCCTGCCGCCCAGGTTGCTCCGTCCCAGATCTGTACAGATTTGTTCAATGTTCCATCGGTATTTAATCCCGAGTATACCAGAACAGAACTGTCGCTCAGAACGATACCGCTTGGATACCACCGGCCTTGGTTGGCTCCCATGATCGGTGTGTCCGTGAAAGTCTCCGTCGCTGTGTCGAAACTGGCGGTCTTCGTCTCACCCAGGAATGGGCCGGCAGGGAGGGCGGTATCGTACTTCAGCGTTCCTCCAAAGACAAAGGGTTTGCCGTCCGACAAGATCACCATGCCGTTGCAAAACATGTCCCACGAAATCTTGAACGTCCTAACCGTCAGACTTTTGGGGTCCCAAACCGCTGCTTGGAGGTTCGTATTGTCGGGATCATTGCCCGAACCGGAAACGATCAACACCTTGCCGGTGTGCATCATGGCGATATGCACTGGATTGATCGGCATGTGGAAGGGCAACGTGTCCCATTTGCCGTTCTGTTCGGGATGGGGCTCGACGAACCGTGCCCTGGTTTTGTGCTCCATGATGAAGGGCCTATTGGGCTGCTCTTGGGCGTTTGCCCCGGACTGCACGGCTGCGGAGAGCACGAGCAGCCATAGCGCCCAGGCGAATCTGCAAGGATTCGAGGAGATGGTATTCACGTTGAAACCTCGTGATTGTAAATAAGGTCGAACAGGAGTGGCACCTTTAAGCGACGCCACGAAAAATTCTGCTTCACCCGATATTGAGACGTCGGTCGGCCGAAAGACGCCAATGTACTGTCATTTCGTAAGTTCATTGATCATTGCCGGGTCGAACAAACGACCCGAACCCGTCTTTGCCCCGTCCCCTTTCTGTCGATTACTGCTTGATAAGCGTTGCCACTGAAATGTGCGGCCAATCGATACCGAGGAAGTTCAGGATTGCCGTCTGCGTGTATTGCAATTGCATGAACGACGAACCATCAGCACGCTGCACGGTTTCAATCCAGAAGATCGCACTGAAACGCGTGACGTTCGCGTTGGCGGTGACGAATGGAATATTCGTGATTCCGTTGGACGGAGTGCCCAGAGTTGCGTTGACTTGCAAAACCACCGCATTGACGATGTTCTGGCCCGCACTCGCGGCTATTAGCACCAGATTTGGATTCTTAACCGAGCCAGGCGGAATGCCGGGCGGCAACTGGGCGTTTAGAAGTGGATCGAGGTACCCCAATCCCGGGAAAGGGTTAGGATTGGGCGCGGGCGTCGAGTCGGCCGGCGCAATGAGGGTCGCCATATTTGGTTTGACCACGACATTGCTAGTGCCTTGTGCATTGATGGTCGTACCGTGCGGAATCGAACCCAAACGCACGATCGACGCCAGTGCGTTCGGAACCGTGGTCTCCGGCACAGTGAGCCAGAAACCAGGTTCCAAATGCAGAGCCGAATTGTCAGCGGCATCCCAGATGCGCTGCATGTACGACACACCGAAGATTTCTATGTCATTCTGGCCTATTGGCGGTGTGGCGTGGCTGGCAATGCCGCCGCGGTTGGGCACCGGGCCGCCGATCGCTGTAAATTCCAGAAGTTCGCGCGTCGCGCTCAATTTCACCCGGAAATCTCTCGGGCCGGTGCTCGGCGGTTTGTTGTCGAAATCTGGGAGCAAGACCAAATTAAAACCGTCTCCTGCCCAAACACCTGGGAGTTCAACCAAATCGCCCAAGTGGTTGACGACCGGTACACCTGAGACTCTCGCATTAGTCGGAGCGCTAGCACGCATAGCCATGCCCCCCCCTTCAACCACCCTTTGTTTGGCCTTTGAGCTATGGGCGCAGGCCCACAACCAAGCCCCTTACGATGCGGCCGTTGACCTCTGCCAACGCCTGCACATCCCCTGCCCACCTTGCCGCCTTCTTCGCGGAACAGGGAAGAGGAACACGTGGCTCGTCCGACAGAACCATGGGGATGCTTCGGCTAACTCAACGTCGTAGAGTTCTTCGGATCACTTCGGAGCCATTCGGTTTTTCGCCACACTTCGGAAAACAAATGCTCGGCGGAGGACCCATCCACGACAAGTCGGTCGGCCGGAAATTGGTCCGTCAGACATAACAAATTCTCCCAAACAATGGGCAAACACCTTTTTACAACCAATTCAAGCTTTTTCCTTTTGCAAAGCGGGTCAAGGTGCGGTTGCGGCGTGAAGATATCGCTGCACCAGTGTCTGGCTCACGTTGAGCCGTAATGCGGGGAGCGTGGTAGTGCCAAGGGACTGCGCTACGGTTCTGTGGCAATCGAAACAGAAATTCGACTGGCGACTTCCCCCTACCATAGGCTTCCATGGCTGCGTAAATGTCTCGATGACTGCATTCGATAGCTGCGGATCTCCGCCCAGAATTTTTTTTCCGGGATCCTGTTCATCCAGAAGAGCAAAATCGACGCCTTCTCGAAAATAGGCCGGGTTGTTCAACCACATGGCACCCCGCAACGAATAGTTCTTGAGCGCCTCCAAGCGTTTCTTTGCCTCCGCGTTCATTACCTTTGGCAAACTTACGTTGATTCCGTCATAAACGCTTTGATTCAGCGTTTCGATGACACAGGGCTCGTCGTCGTTTCCAAAGTGAAACTGCCGAAACACATCCGTTATAGGAGTTAGAGTCTGATCCATATTCAGGGTCAACATCCCCTTGTTATTCTTGTTGCACACATTAGCCGCAGTTCCTTTTCGGTATAGCGACCACTCCCGGGCCTTGTCCACCGAATTGGCATCAATTGCCGCGCCGGGCGGCATTTCAACTCGTTTTTGATTCAGTTCAGGCGCATTGTTGTTATGTTCAAAGGTCGCCCAGATGAATTCAGGATGACCATCCAAAACGAAGACGACATGAATGCCAAGCAGCGCTACTTTCTTGGCTGGCTCTGTCGCCGTGGGGTCAATCACGATTTTGCCGCCAACATTAGCCAGTTTGGAGATTGTAGCGGTCGCTGTAATATAGCCATCGCCCGGATCATCCTGGGCTAAAATGCGCCACGAAGTCTTGATTTCCGCACTGCCACGAGGGAACTCTTGATCCGGCGGCGCATTCTTGAGATTCAAGACATTGTCGTATTTGTTTTGGCGAATGAATTGCGAAAACGTTTCATTTAGATGCACGCTGTAATAAACAGCGCGGCCGGTTTTTGGATCGACTAATATTCCCGTCGAGCCTGCTTGGTTGATCTCGGCCCCAGCAATGGGATCTCGATTTAGTGCAACACGCGGCGCGAGTCGCAGACTACCCTTCTTGGCCACTGGAAATCGACTGACATTCGGTCCACTAAACAGGTCGTCCGGATGATCGAGACTGAGCAACCGTGGCCCACTTCCCGGAGTCTCTTCTTGGATCAGATAAAGGAGATATTGCCAGGCGGGGCGATAGAAATCGCAATCCAGGTCGGGGTTCGGCTTTTCAAATGTGGGCTTGGGAGTTGTCGGAAACCATTTGGGATCCGCTGAGCACGGATGATCGCATTTGATTGGGTCCGCGCTCTTAAGCGATACTTTGGCGAGGACCACGGTGGCTACAACGACTGACACGATGCTGATCAAACGGAAAATACTCATCGAATACCCTCCAGATACGCATTGATTTGGTCCGTTGCGAGTTAAGTGCCGAATCATCGGCAGACCGTCGGAATTACGGTTTGGAGCCTGCTGGAGGAAACTCCTGTTTGAGCCACGCCAGGAAGTCATCCTTGATCTGGGTTCCTAAAACTGGGTTTCCGTCCACGGTGACGGAATAGCCGGCATCGGTGATATACGGGCCCGTCTTTGGCATCTGCGGATGGCCATTCCAGGGGCCAACCAGAATCAGATACAATGGCGACTGATCGAATTTCGCGTCATTGAAGATCTTGACGGGTCCACCTGGAATCGTGATCGACAGGGATTTAAACGTGGCGAGCGGCAGATTGTTCCCTGCTGCATCCTTCCAAAAAGCTCCGTGCGGCGCGCCCGACGCCGAGAGATTGCCATTCAGATCAATGGCGTCTAAGTATTTGATGAGCGTTTCGTAAGTAATTGTGGCCATCGGCCTTTCCTTCTGATTGACGGTGACGCGGTTCAGACAAAGAAAGATGTTTCGTGACTCGGGTATGGGACAATATATCTTGGGGAGAGAACGACAGCAACTCCATGAATACATAGTAAAAAGAGCAAGCCCACAGTCGTGACGCAGCCACTTGAAAAGTAGCGACGAAACGATTACGGGATCTGACCATCGAGCGGCAAAGCTCACACAAAACAAGAACTTTTCAACGTAAGATAACGGTAACCGGGCTCAATGTGTGCGGTGTAATGTAGTCATGCCCGAGGCAGGATTGCAATAGCCGAATTAATATTTTGTTAGAATTTGAAAAGTGGTTTAATAATGGATTTGTCTTTTGGGCTGAAACTACGCTGGAAACAGCAGCCGTTCTAGGCATGCAGATTGTTTTCAGCTGACGAAACGAAAACGGGTTCTTCGCGTTTTTTAGTGGGTGATTTTCAGATTTTTGGCAGCATGCAGGAGAGGATTTTCAGTCGGAGGTACTCCTCGTCGCGCAAACCGTAGGCCCTCCCTTGGATTTTACGAATTTTGTTGTTGAAGCCTTCTACGAAACCTGGAGGAACGTCTTTATTTTCCTCGTGGCAATAGACTTCAATGCCGTCCCAGTGATCTTCTACCATTTGTGCGAATTGCTGGAAGGGTTTTAGCCGCTGCCAGCGCAAGGCATCGCACCATTGGTCAAAAAACCGTCTGGCCCAAGCGGGACTCTGGTAGTCCCATAGCTGGTCGAAGGATTCTTTGAGTAGATAAGCTTTGTAGAGTCGCTTGTTGGCGTGGAACAGGAGCTTGAGCGCCGCCCTGCCTTCGTGGGTAAGGTTTCTTTTTCTTGGGGAACGAGGCCTCCGTGAAGCTCTAATTGACGTTAACGACAAAAGTGGGGAATGAAAACCGTTCCCCATGCAGTCCGCGACTTTGAAACGCGCTGTTCTATCCTGGATACGGCCTGACGGATGAATATTCGCGTCAGACGAGCCATCCACGAGAGCCAAAACCGCAGCGCAGGCCCGAACTGGGCCATTGCCTCCTTCACCATCTTAACCAATTTCCCCGAAGCCGCCGCCCTTAAGAGATTCCACCCAGCCGCTTTCAAATAAAGCGCGTGGAATACCGCTTTTTTCCCGCGTACTCGCAAATAGCCCAAGCCCAGCCGGCGTTTCAGGCCGCTGTTCGTCGATTCGATTCCCGCCCGTTTCCCATAACGCTTCTGGAACGCTTCCGTCTGTTCTTCCCGGCGACGTTCCTCCAGCCGCCGTTGCTTGTCGGTGTAGCTCATCGCATAGCGGCCACCCGGCTTCTTTTTGATCGGGCAGGCCGGCTGGTACGGACACGTTTCGCAGGTGGCCGCCGGCATCTCAACGGTCGTCTTGCCCGCCTCGACATCGTGAATCGTCGACAGAGGAATGCGGCCGGCTGGGCACGCGGTCACTTTTCCCGTCCGTTCGTCGACCGCGAAATCGTCGATGGTCAGCGGCTCCATCACAGCCGGTTCTGACATCGCGTTGCCGCATGACGGCACGGGCTTCGCGTTGTCGCTCGGGGCGTCGTCGCTGGGCCGGCCTGCCACGGGGCTAACCACTTCCACGCCTTTAGCGGCCGCCATTTGCATATTGTCATCGCCGCCGAAAGCCGTGTCCGCCAGCATCGTTTCCGGCAAGCGATCTTTCTGCTCCAAGATTTCCAACAAAGGTTTCAGTGCTCCCGCGTCCGGCTCCGCCGCCGTTTGCGGGAGCACTTCAAGGATCAGTTGCACTTCGTTGGACTCCGAGCAGGTCTCCACCAACTGCGCCTTGTAGCCCTGCCCTTTGTGCCCGTCGTAGGTCGCTTCGAGGTCCGATGGGTTCTGCAAGCACGCGCCGCCCGTCTTGGATCGCACCTGCACCTTGGATTCCACGAGTTCACACTGTTGCTCGAACACCGTCACCAAGGCTTTGTAGCTCGGCCGATCCTTCAGGCCCGGGTGTTCGGCGAAACGGACGATCAATTCGTACAATTCCTCCGCCACCTGCTGCCGCGTTCGGGAGCGATCCTCTTGGGACGATCCTTCCCCAGCGAACAGTTTGGCCTGTGACGGCGCCTAGCGTTCGCGCAACGCCTCCGGCAGAGCGGCATAGTCCTCGGCATGATGCCGCTTGACCTGCGTCAAAAACCGCTTGATGGTGACGCCCATCAGCCGGGTGCGGCCGAAACTGGCCATGTTGCTGAATACGTGCGTCGAATCGAGACGCTGTTGGTCGATGTTCAGTTCGAGTTGTCCGATCAGTTCCGTGGTTACCTGGTCCATGATCGTGCTGGCGAGTTCGTTGTCGACGAACAGGGCGCGATGGCGTTCGAAGGTGCGCTCGCACATCTCATCGACGCCCGGTTCGAGGTTGAGGGCATACTGCACGTCGGTGTGAAAAAGGTAGGCTTCGACGGCACGAGCGTTGGTCCAACTATTGAGTTCTTGAAGGAACAGCAATCCGGCGACCGAGAACAGTTCCTTGGTGGGGCGGCCGAAAACGGGAGCAAAGTGTTCGCCCAGTTGGCGAGCCGGCATGAGTTTGAGCAGGACGTGACGAAAGATTCCCTGCCAACCTTCAACGATCCGTTTGCGACCCAACGGCGGAATAACGCCTTCAAAGGGGTCGAACAAACGGCCTTGTCGCGGATCAACGGCATAGCGCATGCTAGTCATAACTCCATAAATGACATGATGTTATGATAACATTATCGGCCGTTGCCGTCTAGGGGAAAACGATATAAAATCATGAATAATCAGGAGTTACGGCAATCGAGACTTTTGTCTGGAACGTCCTAATTGGGAAGCGCAATCGGTAATACCGATCGATTTGAATTATGATACTAACTGATCCAGAGTTAGGTTCTGCGGTTTCCAGAACCCTGCTTATTCTTCGGGAAACAAGCAAAATCCACCTGATTTCTCGGCGTTCTCAGCATATCGACTTGGGCACGGTTAGGCAACGCCGGCCGCCAAAAAGCGGGGTTGGTCAAAAAAACGTTCCGGAAATGTTCCGGTTTGTTCTGGTCTATTCTCCGACGATAGAGGCCTGGTCAATCCGATGCTCGATGAACGCACGCCCTTAACGGCAGTGCCCGCAGTGAAGAAAATCCTCCCAAATCAGACGATTTCCGAATAGCCACACGGCGTTTTACGCCGACAGCGGTGCTGTCGATGTATAAAGTCGTTCAAAAGGGATTCGTCTACCCTGGCGACACAGTTGCTCGCCCGTTCTCCGACGGGTCAGTCGACGCTACCGACGCGCCCAACTCGCGCTCGGCCAGAGGGTATTGCGCCCAATCGCTGGGGCGTCTGCCGTCTTGGGTAGGTTCTTGGCGAGTTCAGCAGTTATCGGGAATGATCAGACCCGCCTCTCGAGCAGTTCCTTCACCGCTACGAAATCATTTGCGACGATGGAATCGAATCCATGCGGATGCAACTGGTCAGAGATGTGTGCCAAAATCTCGCCGATGTCTGACGCCCACAACCCAATTCTCCACCAGAGCCCATAATCACTCGGCGCAACATGCCCCTCGGCCACAATACTCTTCCCTTCCTCGTATTCCTTCTTCCAGTAGCTCACGTAGGCGGCGCGGGCACGCCAATTACTAATGGCGGCATCGCTCAGGGTCAAAGGGATGATGCGTCGGAGGAAGTCTTCCTTCTGACACCGACTGACGCGAAAGATCTCGTGCAGTTCGGTAAGGCAATTCACGGATCGCAGGTACTTCTCGCTCAAGACGACCACCACGTGGTCGCCGGCTCCGATCGTCTGCATGAACACCGAGATGAGATCGCCGGCTTTCATCGAGTCCTTATCGCGGACCACATCGTAGCCCCAGGCCACTATTTGCTCGCAGAGCCTGTCAACGACCTCCTCGCGTTGCTTGCCCATTGGGGTTTCGTCGCCCCAGGCATAGGAGACGAACACCCGTCTTTTCTCCTCGTCGGGAAATCGGAAACGCGGGACGATTTTCAGCTCCTCGACTCCCAACCGGCTATCCGCACGACCGTTCAGGCTGACAGACATGCTGGAGTTGGAGGTCTTTCCGCGGCGTTTTCTGTTATGGGTAATCGACGGAGGCTGGCCCAGTGGCATCTTCTGCAGAGTCTTGAGAATGTGGTCGATTAACGTCCGGCCCTTGGGACCCCATGCACGAAACGAGATTTCACCAGTGGCCTGATGGCTGGTTGAATCATGGAAGCTGCTCTGCATCATGAGGACGCTTTGCGTCTTTTCCTCGCAGAACCAGCACCCATATTTCCAGTATACGGCGTCTTCTCCAGCCTGCTCGCCGATCCGTGACAGGATCGTGCGCAAGACGCCTTCGTGCAGGAAGGAATAGCGCAGCGTCGTTTCATTATCCGGGGGTCCGGTTCGCAGCCGATCGAGCACTGCGGCCTTTGCCTCTGACCACTTCGGCAGCAGGTCTGGCGCGATGTATTCGCGTTGGCCTTGATCTCCGTTGGGAGCGGTGTTGGATGCCGGAAAACAGATTCCGCAACTTCGCATGAGACTCAACACGACTTCCTGCTCGCCAACCGCCATTTCCCGCCAGACCAGTTCCGAGAGCTGCGCCCTCGTGAATCGCCCGTTTTGAATGAGGTAGTGGAAGACGCCTTTTCGATTGAGGAGTGTATAGATCGCGTCCAGAGCCCATGTCTGATCCAGAATGATCTGATCGTCGAACAGTCCAGGCCTATAGAAGACAACCCCGCTCCGGTGCAAGAAATCGAGAAGCTGTTCCGCGTCGCTCACCTTGCCAGTCTGCCGGCAGATTTGGCGGAATTTGTCGTGCGACAGCGTGCGGATCCCTTGCTTGAGCATCGCCCAGAGCTGGTCTCGGACCTGGACTCGCCCGACGCCGATGAGCGTAAGTGGTCGGGCTTTCAGAAGAAACTCTACGGCTTCGTTCAGGCCCGCAGAAAGCTGTTTCAGACCGAGGTCGGTCAGCGAGCTGAACTGTAGCGTCTTCACGAACTGAAAGTCATCCAATGTTGCGTCTGGCTTGCGACGCTGATTCGCCTTATCGCAATGGCCCTGTACCACTAGAACAGGGCTCTCAGTCCCGCCAAGCCCGCGAATGTAGTCGAGCCAATAAGACAGCGGCCGCCCGTGCATCTCCAAACCGTTCTCTACCGTCTTCTGCTCTTCATGACCTGGTGACCAAAGGATGACGAAGACGGCATTCTTCTGGATGAACAGCGCGTGTGTGCCATGATAAATATCCTGGCCGCCAAAGTCCCAACAGCAGAGCGACACCTCTTTGTCCGAGCCTTTGCGCTTGACCGTGACCTGGCCAAGCTGCACGCCATGCGTCGACAGGATGCTCGGTTCGAACGGCTCATCGCGCAATCGACGGCAGAGCTGCGTCTTGCCTACGCCGCCGTTACCTAGCACGAAGAGTTTAAGCTCAACGTCTTCCTGTGCTCCCTGATCAATGTCCGCAAAATGAGCCCGAACTCTGGTCAAGGTATGTTCGGTGCCTCCTTCATATACCGCCACTGGAAGATCATCGAAATTGCACCCATTAAGACTTAGTTGGTTGATAACTTCAAGTGACCTTCGAATTGACGAGAACCGTTTGGCGTTCTTGCATTCGCCGATACCGAGCCATTCGAGTCGAGGCAGCTTTTCTATTCCACTAATGTCGACCAAGTCTTCACAGTCCCGCAAGTACAACGATTGCAGGTTGGATAGATTGGCGAGCGGTTTCAAATCACGCAGACCTTTACAGCCTTCAAGTACAAGTTCGCGAAGTTTTGGTAGTTCGAAGACCGGCGCGTAATCTCTGATATGCTTGCAGCCATAGAATTTAACTCTATGTAAGCCGGTCAATCCGGAAATATTGCTGATATCCCGCAACGACCCGCAATTGATCAATTCGAGTTTTCGTAACTGACTCATTCTTGACAACGGATTAAGAGTAGTGATTTTTGTGTTGTGAAGTGACAGATAGCGGATGTTGCCGAATTGCGCGAGCGATTCGAAATCAGTTAGGCCGTGACATGAGCCGATATCGAGCATAATGAGATTTTTCGAACTAACGAGCGGCGTCAGATCGTCGATGAGACTGCACCAGGATAGATCAATTGCGAGCAAATGCGATATCCCTCTAAGAGGTTCAAGATCGAAAATGCGGTTACAGCCCGCGAGATCCAACTCTTTAAGACCCGACATGCCGGCAAGGGATTGCAAACCCGTGATCTGCTGGCAGCCTCCGAGCCCGAGATGTGTCAGTTGCTTGAGGGGCTCGATAACGCTCAGGTTCTCGAACGAAAACCTTAAGGGTTCATCTCTTGATCCAGCTTCCCACCATTCAGGCTCATCGAGAGTGCGATTCCCGAGCGTGAGGGACCGAAGTTCCCTCAGGTTGCCGAGATCCGCCTGTCGATCGCGGCTTGAAAGAGCACCACTTTCGCGGTTTTAAGTGAGCTAGTGCGGGTTGCCGGTCGAAGTGGCGCAAGCGGGAAGAGCCGATTCACGACGTGATTATGGGGCGGTCGGCTTTTGGGGGCCGCGATGGGCTCTATAGGATTTGCCTTTCAGCTTGACGATCGTCGCGCCATCCACCACTCGATCCAGTAAGGCCATCGCCAACGGGGCGTCGCCGAGATAGTCGGCCCAGGCGTCGAAGTCGATGTTGGTTACCAAAGCCGTGGAGCGCTGTTGGCTGCGTGCATCGATGATCTTGTACCACAAGCTGGCTGCTTGTGGACAGATGCTGCGTTCGATGCGATCAAAGCCAAATTCGTCGATGATGAGCATGTCGAACTTGGCGTAGAAGCGAACGCGGTTGTGGATGGTTTGGTCGGCCAAGGCCGCCGTCAAGTCCTCCAGCAACTTGCCGCTGGTGATGTAATGCACTTTATAACCCAGGGTACAAGCAGCTTGGCCGATGCATTGGATCAGACAACTTTTGCCGACGCCGCTTTGGCCGACGAAGACAAGATTCTGACCTCGGCGCACGAAGTCGCAGGCGGCGAGCGTCTCGATTTGGACACGGCTAATGGCGGGATTGAAGTTCCAATCAAACTCGGTGAGCGGTTTGAGGTCGCGGAAGCAGGCGTCCTTGATGCGGCGCTGCAGGCTGCGCTCACGTCGTAAGCCGGCCTGATCGGCGAGCAGGCGATGAAGGAAGTCGAGGTGCGACAGGCCAGCGTCCTGGGCATGCTTGAGGGCGCCGTCGAGTTGGTCGGCGGTCACGGGGATACGCAGAGTCGTGAAGTCGGCGAGGATTTGCTCACGCCGGCTCGGAACGCCTGTCGCTTTGGTTTTCCGGTGTTTCTTGGGAGGCATCGTCGGATTCCTCTGGCAAAAGCAAGTACTGATAGTCGCTGGTCGGGCGCGGGCCAATGGCTTCTTGGCGTAGGCTGGGATCGAGCGACTCCCGATGCAATTCGGCAAGTTCGTCCAGGAGTGGTTTGGGCTGAGCGTGAGCGGCGAGGATGCGACGGATCGCCGCCAGGGAGAAGGCGCCGAAGCGGACGGCGCGTTCCAAAGCCTTGCGCACGTCGTCGCGTCGATAATGGGCCACGAGAGCCAACAGTTGTTGCGCTTGCAACTTGCCCTGGCATTGTTTGGCGAGCAGGCCGTCGAGGAATTGCACGGCGACGGGACCGAGTTCGCTGAAGCGTTGCCGCAGGAGCAAAGCCCGTTGGTTCGGATCGCTGGAAGGATGATGGCTCTTGATCGCTTGACGCGTTCCGGTCACGGTCGCGGGCACGAGCCGATGCCGGGCAATCTCGTCCAGTCCAATCGAGTAAATGACGATTTCGCTCTCGGTGACGCGCACGGGCAGCACTTGACCGATGTACGACCACGGCACGGAGTAGAAGTTCAGGCGCTGAACGATGAAGCCCTCGACGTTGACGTGACGGTAAACGACCAGGGCCGTGTCAAAGTCGCACGTGGGCAGCGGCACGAGTTGCGGCCGTTCGCGCTCGTGGCGCTCGCGTGGCGATTCCTTGAAGTCGCGCAAGACGCGCAGGTCGGCGACGTTCGCGAGCCACCAGGCCGTCACCTCGTTGAGATGCTCCAGTGACTCAAAGGTGCGGCCGTTGAGGAGATTGGTTTCGGCATAGTGGAACTTTCGCTCGACCTTGCCTTTGGTTTGGGGCCGGCGCACCTGGCAGGCCTGGGGACGGAAGCCGTAATGGGTGGCGAAGGCGAGGAACTTGGGGTTGTACAGGGGGCCGTCGGCGTCGTGGCGCAAGACAACGACCTTGAAGTTGTCGTACAAGCAGACGCGAGCAACTCCTCCCAGGTGATGGAAGGCATGCACGTGTTCGCGCAGAGTGGTGGACAGGTCCATCGACTCGACGAAACGCAGGTACTGGCGGCGTGAGTAGCCGAGCAAGTAACTGAAGAGATAGACGCGCCGACGGCCTTCGCGCGTGAAGTCGATGTCGTAGACGCCATAGTCCATCTGCGCCTGGGCGCCTGGCCCGGTCTCAAAGCGCGGCACGGGCATTGGCGCGGCCCGCGGTCGAAGCCGCTTGATCCGCTGCCGCACAATCGTGTACTGGCCCCGAAAGCCGCGCGCCCGCAGTTCTTGTAAAGCACGCTCGCCGGTCAGGTTCGGGTAGCGAGCGAGCAATTCCTTCAGGATCGGTTCGTATTCGTCGAGAATGCTCGGGCGCCGTTTGAGTGAAGGCACTGACGCCGCTTGGCCGTCGCGCTGGGCCTGGAGCTGAACCAGCACCCGCCCCACGGCGCCGCGCGAGATGCCCAGTTCCGTGGCGATCGTCCGGATGGACGATCCCTCTTGATGTCGCTGCACGATCTGATGACGCATCGCCTCGTTCATGTCGGCCTCCGATCGGCTCGGAGATCCGGTCCCAGCACTTGTTCCGCCACGCCGCTTGCTCGATCCGCCAAGCGCGCCAGCAACGGTTCGACAATCTCACGATCGCGCGCCGTCAGTTCTCGTTCTCCCGGCGTGTGCAACCAGTTCTCGATCCGCGTCAGGGCTTCCAACGCCTGCGTCAGGTGTCGGCTTAGCCAGTTCCCCGCTCGGCTCAACCGGGGATCACGCAACGCTGTTGGCACTCCCTGCGCTTGCCGCAACGCCTCGCGGGGTTGGACCAGCACGAAGGCGGCTTGCTCCGCGCTCGCCCCTTGCAACAGGTCAATCACGCCGCTCACTTCCTGCGCCGTCAGCGTGTCGCGTCGCGTCACGGTCAACACCGCTTCCTGGTTGCCCGCCGGCAACCGCGTCAATTGACGCGCCAGCGACGGACCCATGAGACCCAACCGCAGTTCCTCTTTCACCGCCACGCTCAACTTCTCCAGCAGGGCCAAGCGCCGACACACCCAACTCTTGTGCTTGTTCAACAGTTGAGCCGCCTCGACCTGCGACAACCCGTCCTCACGCACCAAGGCTTGCACGATCCAGGCTTCTTCCAGTTCCGAGGGATGCCTCCCGACGCTGTTGAGCCCGTAAATCGCCGCCTTCGCCGAACGCTCATCCACTTCGACCAGACGCACGCTCAACGTCGGCCAGGCGATTTGCACCGCCCCCATCTTCCGCTTGAAGCCGTCGAGCAGTTCCGCCCGGTTGTCCCGCCAACAGGCGGTCACCGGCGATGCCTGTCCGAAGCTCTGTAGCGAGCGTCCCATCGCTTCATCCGCCGCAGGATCTGCTAGCCGGTAGCGCCGATAACGCTCGCCCAACTCGTGTACCGGCAGCGGTCTGG